>ERZ837487.3366-NODE-3366-length-14484-cov-5.505163_pt1 | contig 14484 bp, 12 predicted proteins | sample MGYA00519911_ERZ837487 | MGnify/ENA primary metagenome ERZ837487 (study PRJEB31850, sample SAMEA3708818) | human gut metagenome | biome: human gut; feature: human-associated habitat; material: faeces | place: China | collected 2014 ...
ACGTTATACGTAGTAACCCTCGGGAATTTGCAACGATACCGTTTGTCGGTACGTCACTCAAAAACAAAGATTACAAATAGTATGTATTTGCTGAAATGCACAATTAACGAAACTTGTAGATGTTTTCATTGCAAGTTTACAACAATTTATACGAAATATATAACCGCTTTGGGGACGAAGGCATTTGAGCTTTCGTCCCTTCTGTTATGATTGACAAAGAAAATGCGATTTGTATGATAATTTAATGTCTACTGAACAGCCCCCAGTTTTTCGCATGGTTGCAAAAAGCCGAGCAGCCAATCCAGAAATTGTAAAAAAGCGTACTGAATCTTTCGCAGATTCAGCAGCAGAATGGACAGAGCAACCACATGCGCAGCTGTATCTTCCAGCTTCGCCGTCACCAGACCCATTCCACATTTCCGCTTTCCCAGGCTGAATTTGCGCTCTACTTCTACCCGCTCGCATTCGTCCTGGTATGGACTTTGTCCCGTCTTTCAGTTTAACATCCGGGTTTTGCCACACAATGATATACCTGACGAGATTTGCAGAAAATGCAAAACAGGCGAAATTTTACGCGGCAAACTGCACAAATTTTGAGCATGAAATATAGCGCATTTCATAAAACAATGGTTATTTATTAAAAAATGCCTGGGAAAAGTGGACTTTAAAAAACGGAAGTGATATAATACTGCCCGAAAGGTTTTGTTGTGTATTTGTGCGGCCGCGTAAAAGATTCATACAAGATTGGCTTGTTTTCAGGAGTTCGCACAAAGCAAAGTGTTCTGAAAGATCCAGTGACCATGAGAAAGAGGAGAAGCTTATGACGGAAAAGGAACTGCGCAGACTCAGCCGCAGGGAATTGCTTGAAATGCTGATCACACGGACAATAGAGAACGAAAGGCTGACAAAGGAATTGCAGCAGGCCCGGAAGGAATTGTCAGATCGGAAGCTCATTCAGGACCGTGCCGGTTCCATGGCAGAGGCGGCCCTGCAGCTGAACGGCGTATTTGAAGCGGCAGACAGAGCAGCCAGGGAGTATCTGGGAAATATTCGCCGCATGGTAGAGGAGAGCAGAAGCGCAAAATGAAACCTATTCGGAAAGAGCCGGTGGATTACCCCAGCGTGGAGCAGCTTGCAGCAGAGCTGAAGCGGGTAAAGTACCGTTCGCGATACCGCGCTGTTCTGCGCAGCACCCTTTACATGCTGATTGTCGTGGCGGCGGTTGCCGTTCTTGTCGCTACGATCTGGATGCCGGTTCTGCAAATATACGGAGGGTCCATGACGCCGACGTTGAACGAAGGAGATATTGTTGTTTCGGTGAAAGGCTCGGATTTTGAACCGGGGGATCTGGTGGCCTTTTATCTGGGAAACAAAATCCTGGTAAAGCGCTGCATTGCCGGTCCCGGTCAGTGGGTGGATATCGATGAAAGCGGAAACGTCTATGTGGACGGCAAGCTGCTGGAGGAGCCGTATCTGACGGAGAAATCCCTTGGCGGCAGCAATATTGAGCTTCCCTATCAGGTGCCGGATAATCGGTACTTCTGTATGGGAGACCATCGATCCACCTCTGTGGATTCCCGGCATACGGAGATCGGCTGTGTGTCGGAGGAACAGATCGTCGGAAAAATTGTATTCCGGGTTTTCCCCTTGCGCGAATTCGGAAAACTGAAATAGGATGGAGGGAATTGTCGGATGGATAAATTGCTCCTGCAGGATGCTGAGCCATATGCCAGTGCCCATAGGCACAAGCGGCGTTGGTATCAGGTTATGACCTGCCTGGCGGCAGCGGTTGTGTTCTGCACGACCTATGCTCTGATCCTGCCAGCCATTACGCTGGAAAAGCAATGCGCTCTTCCGGAGCACACACATACAGAGGCCTGCTATACCTCAGAGCAGGGAGAACTGATCTGCACCCAGTCCACAGAGCCTCAGCATACCCATACCGAAGAATGCTATCAGGAAACCCAGGATTTGGTGTGCGGTATGTCGGAAAGCACCGGCCATACACACGGAGCAGAATGCTATGACCAGGAGGGCAATCTGATCTGCGGTCAGGAGGAGTCTGAGGGGCATGTCCATGGGGAGGCGTGCTACGGAGTATCCCGGCAGCTGATCTGCGGTCAGACAGAAGAACCGGCCCATCAGCACACGGACGCGTGTTATTCCTGGAATCAGGTTCTGACCTGCGGGATGGAGGAGCATACCCACAGCGAGGCTTGCACCGCCACCGAGCCGGAGAAGGCGGTATTCTGCGGGAAAGAACCCCATACCCACGGGGAAAGCTGCCGGGACGAACAGGGAGAACTGACCTGCACTCTGGAGGAGCATACCCACAGCGAGGCTTGCACCGCCACCGAGCCGGAGGAAGCGGTATTCTGCGGGAAAGAATCCCATACCCATGGGGAAAGCTGCCGGGACGAACAGGGAGAACTGACCTGCACCCTGGAGGAGCATACCCACAGCCTGGCCTGTTACGCAGACCCTACAGCGGATGTGGAGACGGCGGAAATCTGGGAGCAGACCTTTGGGGATGTGACCCTCACCGGTGACTGGCGGCTGGATGCCCTGGCCATTGCCAGAAGCCAGCTGGGCTATGCCGAGAGTACAAGAAACTATGCCGTGGCAGAAGACGGGCAGACCCCCATGGGCTATACCCGCTACGGCGCCTGGCAGGGCGATCCCTACGGCGACTGGAACGCCCTGTTTGCGGCCTTCTGCCTGCACTACGGGGGCGCAGAGAATATCCCCACGGACAAAGACTGCGGCAGTTGGGCCGCGGCGCTGGCAGACGCGTTTTTACCGGCCCAGTCCCATGAGGCGGCTCCCGGAGAACTGGTGTTCTTTGACCGGGACGGAGACGGCACTGCGGACTGGGTGGCCATTGTGGCAGAGGTCACGGCAGGAGAGGAGGGCACGCCCTCCGGCATCACCGTCATTGCGGGAGATGCCGATAACGCCGTTCAGCAGCGCTCCTACGCTCTAGAGGATCCCACGATCCTCGGCTACTATGGCAGCCTGCCGGAGCAAGCGAAGGCATTCACCCTGACGGCCCAGACCGAATCCGGCATCACCGTGACCGTTACCGGCGACAGCGCCTCCCTGCCCTTCCCGGTCAGTGAGATCACGCTGACTGCGGCAGAGGTGGCGGAGGAACAGGGCAAGGCCATCCGGGAACAGCTTCCGGCGGAGGAAGGCACCGAGCCGGAGCAGCGCTTCCTGCTGGACATTTCCCTGCGGCACGGCGAGGAGGAGATCGAGCCGGTGGGCCCCGTCACCGTGACCTTCAGCGGCCTGGATACCCAGGGGCTTTATCCCAAGGTTTACCATATCGATACGGAGGCCCAGGAAGTCACCGACATGGAGGCGGAGAAAACCGAAACCGGCGACGTGGCTATGGTTACGGAGCATTTCTCTACATATGCGATTTCGCTTGTGGCCGCCAGAGACCTATCGGGTACGATCCTGGCAGATACTTTCCAAGCCGGTGGTGAGTATAAACTGACCGCTGATGTTCAGACGGACGCGAATATTGACCAAGTGCTCATTACTGCGGCGAACCCCACCACCATTGACTTGAATGGGCATACCCTGAAAATCAGCAAGGCCGGTCAGCACTTTTTTGTGGACCACGGTGCGACACTTACCATTGTGGACTCGTCCGACAGGATTCAGGATACCGAATCTACGGTCACTGGAGACGTGTGCGGCAATAAGGCGTCACTGGAAAATGATACCCTGACGTATTACATCACAAAATCCACACCCACCGGCACCGGTACCACGGAAACACTGGTAAAGCATGAAGTCCCCCTCACCGGCGTAGGAAAGATTCTGTGTGTGGAGCCTTCTGCACAGGTGATTCTGGTCAAGGGTGCATTGGAACTACAGAGCGGTGTACTCCAAAACACCGGCGGCCAACATATAGTCACCGTGGACAGCGGAACGCTGAACATGACGGGCGGCTATATTGTGGGCGGCGGCAAAGACGGCACGCCCGGCGGCGGTATTTATGTTGACAACGGAACGGTGAATATCCAGGGCGGTGTCATTGCGGCCAACCGTGGCAGTTCCGGCGGCGGTATCTTCTTTCAAAACGGAACGTTGAACATCTCCGGCGGTGCGGTGACGGGCAACGAGGTCATCAATGGACACACGGACAACGGCGGCGGTATCTACGTCAACAGCGGAACGCTGAACCTGTCCGGCGGCTATGTGACCAACAACTATAAGGCATGCGACTGCAACGACTGCCAGAATGATGTGAACAACAAGCACGGCGGCGGCGGTATTGCTCTGGCGAACAATGCCACCATGGATATGACCGGCGGCTATGTCACCGGCAACTATTCCGGTTTGGCGGGCGGCGGCATTTATGCGGGCTTCTGGGGTGGTGGAGTCAAATTTACCATGAGCGGCGGAACCATTGCCGGCAACTGCGCCGAACTGGGCGAGGGCGGCGGTCTTCGTATCGCCGGCGGCACCAACGGCGTGATTCGGGCAACGGGAAAGGTATACATTACCAATAACAAAACGAATTCCGATGACGACTGGGGCGGCGGCGGTATCTTTGTTCAGGAATCCGGCAACCTGACGATCATGGACGCGCTGATCACCAATAACCGCGCGGAAGGCTTTGGCGGCGGCGTGGGCGCCTGTCCTACAGGCAAGACCCTGATCGTCAATCAAGACGGAGCGGCCATTTACGGAAACGCGGCTAAAGGCGAACGTATGTCTGACGGCGGCAACGGCAAAGAGTATGATACCACTGTGGCGAAAGCAAGCACGGTCTTTATGGAAAACGGCTACACGGATTACTTCTGTGTCCACAAAAAAGAGGGTGCAAACGACCCGATTTCTCTTGTCACAGGTCTGATGGCTGGCGGCGGCGCGGCGAACTGGAAAGGAAGCTGTGACGAAAAGGTTGTCAGTATCAGCAAGAGTGGCTATGCGGCCGCAAAGTATCTGTTCGGATTGGTTGCGAACCCGGATGATGCCGCCAAAAGCCAGGCAGTCAATGCCGCAAAGGTCATAATCACCGGCAACTATTCCGGCGTCCACGGCGGCGGCATTATGACCAACGGCGGCCTGATTCTGGGTAACCCGGGTGAAACCAAAGTGGTAACGGCCACGCCGGAACTGGACATTATCGGCACCAAGGCTCTGCTCAAGGACGGCGTAGCGCAGGAGAGCGGACTGGACTTTACATTCCAGCTGACGGACAATACTGGAAAGGTTCTCGGAACGGCAACATCCGATGCTGCTACCGGACAATTTACGATTTCGCCCGACGAGCAGTATTCCGAGGCCGAAACCCGTACCTACACGCTCAGCGAGGTCAAGGGCAATCGAGCCGGTATCACCTATGATACGAATGTACATACGATTCAGGTGACAGTTTCGGAGAGAATCGTTTCCCTTTTGGGTGTGACGTTCAAAAGCTACTATGTGTCCTCCGTTACGCTGGACGGCAGCGAAAGCGGCGGTTCCTCCGGCTCTGGCTCCGGAACGGGCTCCCAGACGGGGACGTTCAGGGTACGCTATCAGAACACAAATAACTGGGCCAACGTGAACGTGTACGTTTGGGATGCTGCTAAAAACAAGATAGTTGGCGAGTGGCCGGGAAAACCCATGACAAAGGATACGGATGGCACGTACTATTACGACCTGACCGTTACCGGAACGGGTACTTACAATTACATTTTCAACAATGGTTCTGCGCAAACAAATGATATTGTAAATGTCCCCTATGCACCGGGAAAAGAAGCCGTGTTCAACGCTGACGGTGGTATTGTATCGAACACCGCTGCCGGAGACTCTTCGGGGTCGGGTGACGCGGTTGGGCGGGGGAGCAATTTGGACGGATCTTACACCCTGACCATCCCGGGAGCCGCCTTTACCAACACCATGACAACCCGGTTGGATTTGCAGATCGTGAAGACGGACAGCGTGGACGCTTCGAAGCTGCTGGAAGGTGCAGAGTTCACCCTGAAAGAACCGGGGACAGAACCCCCCGTGAAGGCCACCACCGGTAAAGACGGCATTGCGACCTTTACCGGCATCCGGCGGGGAGCGACTTACGAACTCCGTGAGACAACGCCCCCCTCCGGTTACATGACGGCAGGCCCCTGGATTCTGGTGGTCGGGGACGAGGACGCGACGCTTTACCCGGCCACGGAGAACCCGGACGGAACGCTGACACAAACCGGGGAAACCGGAACGCCCCTGACCGTCAGCGGCACCGGCCCGAAGGTGCTGTCGGTGACCGTCCGCGACATCTCCTGGGGCTACGAGCTTCCCGACACCGGCGGGGCCGGGACAACCTCTTATACCGCAGGCGGCCTGGCGCTGATCTTCGGCGCGGCGACCCTGATGTATATCCATTGCAAGCGCCGAAAGGAGGATGAAGCATCTTCCTGATACGCGGAAAGCCACCATTCCAATTCGAAATTACGATGAAAGAAGGAGCACGAAAAATGAAGCACGCAAGAAAACTGACCAGCCTCCTGCTGGCCCTGGTCATGGTCTTCGCCCTGGCCACCACAGTCTTTGCCCAAGATGAAACGGTTGGGGCTGGCGCAGGCGCCATTACCATTTCCAACGCCGCAAAGGGCGTAACCTACACCATCTACAAACTGTTTGACGCGACCGTGAACGCGGACGGCAGCAGTATCGCTTACACCGGCGAAATTCCCGCAAGCCTGAATACTTATTTCACTGCGGATAAAAATGGCTATATCAGCGCTACTCCGGCGGCCAAAGAGGGGGCGAATATGAGTGAGGGGCTGAAAACTGCCCTGAAGGATTGGACGAAAACTGTAACAGCAACTGCAACGGCCAAAAGTGACGGCTCAGCCCTGAACTTTAAAGGACTGGCTTATGGCTATTATGTTGTGACTACTACTCAGGGTAACCAGGTTATCAGCGTTGATTCAACAAAGCCAGATGTTACCATTTATGACAAGAATAGTTCTAGACCTACAGACTTGCATAAAACTGCCTCTAATGATGATGTCTCCATTGGCGACACGGTCACCTATACCGTTCGTTTCAAGACCTCCAATTATGATGGTGCTGGTACGGATGCAAAGGAAATCGTTTCCTATACCATCGAGGATACCCTGCCCGCCTTCCTGTCCGATGTGAATGTCACCAGCATCATTGTAGACAATGATGGCAACGACGCAACCGCCGGTGACCAGCATGATGTCACTGCCCAGTTTACCAATAAGAAGATCGTCATTGACTGGTATGACGAGGACAATAGCAAGTTCCTGTATAACAATGGTGCTACCGTCACCATCACCTACACCGCTGTTGTAACTGAAAAAGCCGCCATTGATGGCGAGGGCAACACCAACAATGTCACTGTAACGTGGACTACTAAGGGCGGCAATGAGCCTGGTCCCGGCAAGCTGGAAACAAAGAAAACCATCTTCACCTATGCCATTGCGTTGAAGAAGGTCAACAATAAGGGCACTGCCCTGCCCGACGCTGTGTTCGAGTTCCCGTTCTATGTGAAGTCTGATGCTGACACCGACGGCGCTTACATCTATGCCGGTATCACCGCTGGCGAAGGTCTTACGAACCAGATCACCACACCTGAAAACGGCGTGATCATTGTGAAGGGTGTTAAATCCGGTAGCTTTAAAATTACGGAGGTCACAGCTCCTGCCGGCTATAACAAGCTGACTGCCCCTGTCGCTGTCGAAGCTAAAAAGACCGGTCAGATCTCCACGAATACCACCGTGTATCTGGACGAAAACGGCAATATCACTAATACGGAAACTGATAAAAAGACTGAAGTTAATGTCGATATTCCGAACATCGCCGCAACCGCCCTTGTTGTTGTCAACAAGGCCGGTACCGAGCTGCCCTCCACCGGCGGCATGGGCACCACCATCTTCTATGTACTGGGCGCTGTCCTGGTCGTTGGGGCCGGGGTGCTGCTGGTCACCAAGAAGCGCATGAGCCAGAGCGAGATCTAACCGGGGCATTGCCGCGGAGCCGTTCTGCGATACCCTCAAAACCCGTGCCGGGGAGCGTTCCTCCCCGGCACGCAGCCACAAGGAGAACCCTGTATGCGAAAACATCTGTCAACCATTGTTTTGCTTTTCATATTGCTGATAGGGCTGTCCTTGTTGCTGTACCCCACCGTCAGTGACTACTGGAACGCACTCCACCAGACCAAGGCCATTACCACCTACGCCGAAAACGTGGCCGCTCTCGACAACGCCAGCTATGATGCCATCTGGGACGCCGCCAGGGCCTATAACCGGAACCTGCTCAACCGCAGCAACAGCTTCCTCCTCTCCCAGGAGCAGAAGGCCGAATACGAAAGCCTGCTGGACATCTCCGGTCAGGGGGTCATGGGCTATATCGAGATCCCGGAGATCGACGTGAGCCTGCCCATTTACCACGGCACGGAGGACACCGTTTTGCAGGTGGCCGTGGGCCATCTGGAATGGACCAGCCTGCCGGTGGGCGGGGAGAGCACCCACTGCGTCCTCTCCGGTCACCGGGGTCTGCCCAGCGCCAAGCTGTTCACCAACCTGGACAAGCTCCGGGAGGGGAAGATCTTTCTCCTGCGGGTGCTGGATGAGATCCTGACCTATGAGGTGGATCAGATCCTCATCGTAGAGCCCCAGGATACCGCCGCACTGGAAATTGTAGAAGGCCAGGACTACTGCACTCTGGTGACCTGCACCCCCTACGGCATCAATACCCACCGGCTGCTGGTTCGCGGACACCGCATCGACAATATCGAGGAAGTCAAAACCGTGCGGGTCACCGCCGACGCTGTCCAGATAGAGCCCATGCTGGTGGCCCCCATCGTCGCCATTCCCATATTGCTTGTGCTGCTTTTGCTGCTGCTGCTGCCCCGGCGCAGAAAGAAATAGGAGGTTTGTGATGAAAAAACATCTGAAAAGTCTGCTTGCGCTGCTGCTCCTGGCCTGTCTGCCCCTGTCTGCCGCCGCCCACCCGGTGCCCGATGAACAAAAAGACGGCCATTGCAGCATCACTGTGACCATGACCTATCAGGGAAAAGCCCTCCCAGGGGGCACTCTGGCCCTTTACAAAGTGGGGGATGTGGCAGAGGAAGACGGCAACTATTCCTTTGTCCCCGTAGAGGCCATCCGGGAAGACATGCCTCAGTTTGGAGACATCCAGTCCCCGGAACTGGCAGGGGAGCTTCTCAAGCTGGAAAGCAAGCTGACCCCGGTGACTGCCCTCCCCCAGAAGGTGGGGGAAGACGGCAAGGTGACCTTTTCTTCCCTGCCCTTTGGCCTGTATCTGGCGGTGCAGAAAACCGCCCCTGCCGGGTACGGCAAAACAGAGCCTTTTCTTGTGAGCCTTCCCTACCTCTATGAGGGGGAATACCAATACGATGTGGCCAGTCAGCCGAAAACCGACCTGGAACGGGAGGTGCCCACCAAGCCCACCAGCCCTGCAACGAACCCCACCTTCCCCGGCGGCAAGAAGCTGCCCCAGACCGGCCAGCTGTGGTGGCCGGTGCCGGTGCTGGCCTGCGGCGGGCTGGGCTGCATTGTGGTGGGGCTGTTCCGCCGCAGGAGGGCCGGGGATGAAGACTGACCCAGGAAGAATTTGGATCAATACGGGGCTGCTGCTGCTGGCAGCGGCCCTGTTTCTATGGGCCTATAATGGCCAGGAGTCCCGCAGAGCCGGAGACGCTGCCCAGCAGGTCATCACGGAGCTGACCCAGTCCTTGCCCCAGCAGCCCCCAACGGAGGCCGGGGTTGACCCGGAGCGCTCAGAAGCCCCGGCGGTAAAGCTGCCGGAATACCTGCTGGATGCCCAGCGGGAGATGCCGGAAAAAACCGTGAACGGCCGGGACTACATTGGGGTACTGAGCATCCCATCTCTGAATTTGGAATTGCCGGTGCTGAGCCAGTGGAGCTACCCCAATCTCAAAGTGGCCCCCTGCCGCTATTCCGGCTCTTTGTACCAGAATGATCTCATCCTCTGCGCCCACAACTACGCTTCCCATTTCGGCAAGCTCAAAACCCTCCAACCCGGGGACACCCTGCTCTTTACGGATATGGACGACCAGGTGGTCTCCTTTCAAATGGTAGAGCAGGAGATCCTGGAGCCGGACGACGAAGAAGCCATGACCACCGGCGACTGGGATCTGACCCTGTTCACCTGCACCCCCGGCGGCCAGACCCGCGTCACCGTCCGCTTCCAGCGGGCAGACTTAGGTCAAAGCCAGGAGTGAGAAAAAATCGCCGCATAGGAGGATACCTCCTACGCGGCGTTCTTTGCGCTTATTTACTGAACAGGTCGCTGTGCGTTCCCGTTCTGGCTAACGTCAGGACAAGGACATCATCTTCAATACGGTAGATCAGCAGCCAGTCCGGGAGAATATGGCATTCCCGGTGTCCCACCCAATTGCCGGTCAAGGCATGGTCCTTGTTCTTTTCAGGAAGCGGTTCTCCCATAGACAGCAGGGCGATGATGTTTTCCAACAGTTCGATATTCAGCCCACGCTTCATGGCGAGCTTAAAATCCTTTTTGAACAAGGTCGTGGTCTTGACCGTGTACTTCGTCTTTCTCATGCCTTCAGGTCTGCAAAGAGTTCGTCCAAATCATTGTATCCCTTAACGGACGGGTCCTTTGCAATCCTTTCCGCTTCCAACATAGCGGCAATCGTCTCTTTGTTGGGCTGATTCAGAGAAATTTCAAACGGGATACCACCTTCCCGCAATGCCTGCCGCACAAAGATGTTGAAAGCAGTGCTAAGGTTTATGCCCAATTCTCCAAAAAGCATATCGGCCTGTGCTTTCAAATCAGAATCCATGCGAATGCTGATATTCGTCGTCGCTCCAGCCATACGATCATCCCCTTTCTAGCTGGTACAATCAGTATATGCTATTTGCACGAAGAAATCAATAGTTTGCACGAAAACTTAACATCAAATTCATTATGAATTAATATCACAAAATGGAGTTCAGGATTTCTTGAAACCATTTGTTTTTCCATTCTCCCCCACCTTTCCCTCAAAAATCCACAAACACCCCATCTTTTGAGATGGAGTGTAGTTCTGCATACTAGAATCTTACCTTATTGTTTTATTCCTTACCCAGATAAGTGTCGTCCTTTGCAAGCTTAGCAACGATGCCACTGAGTGCCAGAACTGCCAGCAGGTTGGGAATGACCATCAGGCCGTTGAACATGTCGGACATATCCCAAACCAGGGTCACCTTCTGGAAAGAACCAACAACGATAAACACCAGAGCGATGACACCATAGAGGAAAGTAGCCTTCTTGCTGCCCTTGAACAAAGCATTGACGTTGCTTTCACCGAAGAAATACCAGCCGACGATGGTGGAGAAGGCGAAGAACAGCAGGCAGATGGCAACGAAAGCGTTGCCGAAGGAACCGAAGGAGTTATTAAAGGCAGCCTGAGCCAGAGCGGTAGCGGTGAGCATCTGGCCGTCAGCACCGGTGGTACCCAGCATGCCGGAGGTCAGGATCACCAGTGCGGTCAGAGTCAGCACGATGAAGGTATCAATGAAAACACCGACCATCGCTACAGCACCCTGATCCTGGGGCTTTTCTACCTTAGCCATAGCATGGGCATGGGGCGTAGAGCCCATACCGGCTTCGTTGGAGAACAGGCCGCGGGCAACACCGAAGCGGACAGCTTCCTTAATGCTGATGCCGATAGCGCCACCCATGACAGCCTGGGGAGTAAAAGCACCCACGAAGATGGACTGCAGAGCAGGCAGGATATTCTGGGCATTCATACCGATGGCGATGAGTGCGCCGCAAATGTAGAAGATGGCCATGATGGGAACCAGCTTCTCAGTGATGGCAGCGATGCGCTTGACACCGCCCAGGAAAATGAATGCGGAAACAGCTGCCACAACGATACCCGCAGCAATCTTGGGAACACCGAAAGCGGTGTAGAAGGCATCACCGATGGAGTTGGACTGGACCATGTTGCCCATGAAGCCCAGAGCCAGAATGATGGCAACAGCGAAGAAGCCAGCCATAAAAGTGCCCAGCTTGCCCTTGAAGGCAGCCTTAATGTAATAGATGGGACCGCCGGAGACAGCACCGTCTTCACTTACTTCCTTATACTTCTGTGCCAGAACAGCCTCACCGTAGATGGTGGCCATGCCGAAGAAGGCAGAGACCCACATCCAGAACACAGCACCGGGACCACCGGAGACCAGAGCGGAGGCGCAGCCAGCGATATTGCCGGTACCAACCTGGGCCGCAATGGCAGTTGCCAATGCCTGGAAGGAGCTCATGCCGTCCTTACCGGCCTCCTTACCCTTGAGGCTGATATTGCCGAAGACCAGACGCATACCCTCACCAAACTTGCGAACCTGGACAAAGCCGGTACGGATGGTGAAGTAGATGCCGCTGCCCAGCAGCAGGAACAGCAGAACCAGATACTTGTTCCACAGAACATCGTTGACCGCTGCCACGATGTTTGTCAGAATTGCTTCCATTTTTGTTTTACCTCTTTTATTTCATTTTGGCAAATAAAAAACGCCGCAAGCAAAATGCTCCGGCGAGAAAATGGGCGCGAACTGGTCAGGTTCGTATTGTCCCACTCTGTCCTTTTACCTGAGAGATTCAGCAGCTTCCGCTGCCTTGCACCTTCGGTACCCGTTTTCGGGGATTCTCCAGAGCCACATCCATTCTTAGTCGTTACCTGAATTCAGGTGCCAGAGAGTGTTACTCCGTGGGCAGGCAAATGCCTTTTCCTAAGAACTTCCTTTGTCGTTTTTTAGTTACTAGGAGATAGTAATACATTTTCTGGTAATTGTCAATGTGCTATTTACAGGCTGTTCAAAAATTGGTATCAATTTATGATTTATGCCATCGCGGTTGTATACATTTTGTTGAATTATCACATAGCAAAACCACCTGCTTGAGCTGATAAAAGCTCTGGTAGGTGGTTTTGTTATCATCGATTCTCTTCCCGGTAAGCTTTTGGTGTCAGCTTATCTCTATCTGCCAACGCGTTCATCTGTTCTTCAAAGTCCAGATCCAACCGCATAGAAATGCGCTTCCACTTATAGTGGTCATCCAATATTTTCATTATTCAGATAGTAGAGGCTATCTGATTTTTTGTTGCCAAAACGTTGCCACGGCTATGCTTAATTGTTCCGAGTGTAGAAGGTGTTTTTGCCGCTGCTATGTCGGGTGATTTCTCCGTTTTCTACCAGCTTCTTCAGGGAGTTCTCAACCGAGGCCTTCTTGATGGAGGGACACAGCTCCATGATTTCGCTCTTGGTAAACTTGCCGACCTTCTTCTGAACAGCTCGACGGACAAGGTCCACGGCGGGTAGCTTCTCATCCACCAGCTGCACCCGGTCCTCAAAGTCACGGTAGGCGGAGAGAATGGTACCCAGAATATACTTGATAAACGGAACTGGGTCGTTCTCACCTTCGTGCCACTTGGTAGAGGCGATGTGCAGAACATCGTAGTACACATTCTTGTTTCGCTCAATTTTAGCTTCCAGACTCACATACCGTCCAACCACATAACCGCTGCGGTATAGCAGCAATGTGGTGAGCAGGCGGCTCATTCTGCCGTTGCCGTCGTTGAAGGGATGGATGCAGAGAAAATCATTGATGAAAATGGGAATCAGGAGCAGGGGATCGATGATACCATCGTCAATGGCCTTGTTGTAGCTTTCACAGATGGCTGCAACAGCATCCGGCGTTTCGTAGGGCTCCAGCGGTGTAAATCGGACAAAGGTTGTGCCGTCAGCATGGGTTTCGCTGATATAGTTCTGGACATTCTTGAATCGCCCGCCGATGCCACGGCCGGAGTAATGATAGAGCATCCCATGGAGCTGTAAGATATAATTTGCTGTCAGAGGGATGTATTCATAGCTCTCGTGGATTGTGTTCAGCACATCCCGGTAGCCGCTGATCTCTTCCTCGTCCCGGTTCCGGGGCGTGGTTTTTTCCTCGCACAGCTGCTTGATTCGGGTATTGGTGGTAACAATACCCTCGATCTTGTTGGAAGCCTCGGTACTCTGCACCTTGGCAATCTCCACCAGCCGATCCAAAGCCGCAGGTTTCTGCGCCAGATACATTTCCTGCCGTCCCTTGCACTCGTGGATCTGAGCTACCAGAGAAAGTACCTCGCTGTCCCATGCAATTGCTTTCAGTTTGCTGTAATCAAATTGCCGCATTCGCCTACGCCTCCTTTTCGTTCGCCTAATTATAGCACATCTTTAGGAGAAATGCAAGACAGTTAGGGCCATATAAACCTAATTATATTCTATTTTTAGGCGAAATATTCTGGCGTAGGCGAATGGCTTGGCTTTCAGGAGAGATTTTCTTTCTCCCCTAATAGACAGCGTGTAGCACGATTACAGGCTTTCGACAATCGACTTTTGTGCCATTTTTTAATCGGCATAATTTGCCTGAATACACTCTGCAAATCCAGACGGATCTCCCAACTTAGCTTTATCAATATTATCACGAAGATATTTG
>ERZ837487.3428-NODE-3428-length-14211-cov-20.017237_pt1 | contig 14211 bp, 13 predicted proteins | sample MGYA00519911_ERZ837487 | MGnify/ENA primary metagenome ERZ837487 (study PRJEB31850, sample SAMEA3708818) | human gut metagenome | biome: human gut; feature: human-associated habitat; material: faeces | place: China | collected 2014 ...
GCGACTGCGACCGCTATATGGAGATCTGGAACCTGGTGTTCAGCCAGTTCGACGCCGACGGCAAGGGCCACTACGAGCGTCTGGCACGCCCCAACATCGATACCGGCATGGGTCTGGAGCGTCTTGCCTGCGTGATGCAGGGCGTGGGCAACCTGTTCGAGGTGGATACCGTCCAGAGCGTGCTGCATCATGTGGAGCACCTCGCAAACAAGACCTATGGCGAAAATGCCAAGGATGATATCTCCATCCGCGTCATCACCGACCATATCCGCAGCTGCACCTTTATGGTGTCCGACGGTATCCTGCCCTCCAACGAGGGCCGCGGCTATGTGCTGCGCCGCCTGCTGCGCCGCGCCGCACGTCATGGCCGGATGCTGGGCATCAACCGCCCGTTCCTGGTGGAGCTGGTGGAGACCGTCATCCAGTCCAGCGAGAGCGCTTACCCTGAGCTGCGCGAGCATGACGCCTATATCAAGAAGGTCATCGGCACCGAGGAGGCAAACTTTGCCCGCACCATCGACGCCGGCATGAATATCCTGAACAACATGATCGACGGTCTGGAAAAGGCACATCAGCATCTGCTGAAGGGTCTGGACGTGTTCAAGCTGAACGATACCTTCGGCTTCCCGCTGGACCTGACCAAGGAGATCGCTGCCGAGCAGGGCATTGAGATCGACGAGGAAGGCTTCCACGCTGAGATGACCAAGCAGAAGGAGCGTGCCCGCGCTGAGCGCCTGAAGAAGAATATCTCCGGCTGGAGCGAAGACCTGTTTGGCGGTCTGGACGCAGAGCCGACGGTCTTTACCGGCTACGACACTCTGCGCGACAACGGCACCGTTGTTGCCCTGAGCGACGAGGAGACCCTGACCGACGCCATCGCTACCGACGAGCAGGCTAAGGAAGGCGTGCTGGTGGTTCTGGACAAGACCCCGTTCTATGCCGAGATGGGCGGTCAGGCTGCTGACCACGGCGTGCTGAACAGCGCCGACTGCAGCCTGCGCGTGCTGGACGTCAAGAAGACCCCCAAGGGCTACTACGTTCACACCTGCGTGCTGGAGAGCGGCATCGTGAAGGTGGGCGACCACCTGACCGCACAGGTCGATAAGGAATACCGCATGGCCATTGCCCGCAACCATACCGCTACCCACCTGCTGCAGGCTGCCCTGCGCGAAGTGCTGGGCGACCATGTGCATCAGGCAGGCTCCTATCAGGACGCTTCCATCACCCACTTCGACTTCACCCACTTCAGCGCTGTCACTCCCGAAGAGCTGGCCCGCGTGCAGAAGATCGTCAACGACAAGATCTTCGAGTCCATGAACGTCACCGTGAAGGAGATGCCCATCGAAGAGGCCAAGAAGCTGGGCGCAATGGCACTGTTCGGCGAGAAGTACGGTAAGGTCGTGCGCGTGGTTGACATCGAGGGCTGGTCCACCGAGTTCTGTGGCGGCACCCATGTCAAGAATACGGCTCAGATCGGCGGCTTCAAGATCGTGAGCGAAAGCTCTGTTGCTGCAGGCATCCGCCGCATTGAGGCTGTCACCGGCCGCAACCTGCTGATCCGTGCAAACCTGCAGGAGGCTATGCTGCATACCGTGGCAAACACTCTGAAGGCAAACAACGTGACCGCGCTGCCCGTCCGCGCCGAAGCTGTGATGGCTGAGAACAAGGCCATGAGCAAGGAACTGGAAGAGCTGAAGGCAAAGATCGCCGCTTCCAAGGTGGACAGCCTGTTCGATAACGCAGAAGAAGCAGAGGGTGTGAAGATCGCTTCCGCATACTTCACCGGTACTTCCGGCGACACCCTGCGCGGCATGTGCGACTCCATCCGCGATAAGGCTGTGAATCCCGTGGTGGCTGTGCTGGTCGGCAAGGCCGAGGACAAGATCACCATGGCTGTCACCGTCAACAAGCTGGCACAGGAAAAGGGCCTGAAGGCCGGTGCTCTGGTCAAGGAGATCGCTGCCATTGCCGGTGGCAAGGGCGGCGGTAAGCCGGACTTTGCAATGGCAGGTCTGAAGGATGAGACCAAGATCGACGAGGCTTTGGCTGCAGTGGCTTCCGTCGTGAAGAAGGCTCTGGGTGAATAAGTAAGGCTTCCCGAAGGGGAAGGCATACCGAAAGGAGTTGTTTCCCATGGAAGATTGTCTGTTCTGTAAAATCGCGGCAGGGGAGATCCCCTCCAAAAAGCTGTATGAGGACGAACAGGTCGTGGCGTTCTTCGACATCAACCCGCAGGCAAAGGTGCATTTTCTGGTCATCCCGAAAAAGCACATCTGCTCTGCTGCGGCTCTGACCGAAGAGGACGGCGCTCTGCTGGGGCATATCTTTGCCGTCATCGCAAAGCTGGCCAAGGAACAGGGTCTGGACAACGGCTACCGTGTCATCTCCAATGTGGGCGAGGACGCCGGTCAGACCGTGAAGCATCTGCATTTTCATGTTCTGGGCGGCGAAAAGCTGCCTGTCTGATTTCAAAATAAGGGAGACGTTATTATGGCTGAAACTTATACCCTGCACGTTGCGGGTCTGACCCGCGAGCTGACCCGCTGCAAACTGAATGACCACATGGACATTGCGGCTTTCATCATGCTGGGAGATACCGAGCTGACCGTGGCTGCCGCCGGTGAACTGCTGAAGAAGTGCCCGGATTTTGATATCCTGCTCACTGCCGAAGCCAAGGGCATTCCGCTGGCACATGAGATGAGCCGCCAGAGCGGCAAGCCCTACGTCTGCGCACGCAAGGGTGAAAAGCTGTATATGACCGACCCTGTCGTGGTGGAGGATCAGTCGATCACCACTGCCGGTAAGCAGAAACTGGTCATCGACCGCAAGGAGCTGGACCGCATGAGCGGCAAGCGCGTTCTGGTGGTGGATGATGTCATTTCCACCGGCGGTTCCCTGAAGGCTCTGGATGCGCTGGCCGAGCAGACCCAGTGCACCATCGTGGGTCAGGCCGCTGTTCTGGCCGAGGGCGATGCAGCCGAGCGCAAGGATATCATCTTCCTGGAGCCGCTGCCCCTGTTCTTCCACTAAGCCGCCATGCGCCGCCCGCTCTGTGTTTTCTGTGCAGGAATGCTGGGTGTTGAATTAGTGTGTGCTTTTTTGCCGCAAACGGGACTTTTTGTGCCGCTTGCGGCATTTTTTGTTGCCTTTTGTCTGCTGCTCTGCCTGTCGGATGCTGCCCGCAGGCCTGCAGTGTGCCTGCTGCTTGGGGCTGCGGCCGGGATGGCGGCGGTGTATTCCACAAATGCCCGGCTGGAACGCACCCGGGTGCAGTATGCCGGACGCGCCGTTGTGCTGACCGCTGAGGTGGAAAAGGTCTCGGACTCCTATTACAGCGGCATTGTGGATGCGGTGCTCCGGGTGGAGACGGTGAACGGCAGGGACGCTTCGTTCCGGGTGGAGTGTGAGACACTGCGCCCCTGCGAAGCGGGCCAGCGGGTGAGCGGGCGTTTTGTTCTGTCGGCCCCGGAGCAGAACGACAAGATCGAACGGTACGCCGACGGCATCGCCCTGCTGGCACAGCCGGACGAGGAAAAACCGGCGTTCGAAATTCTGGGCGAGAGCGGCAGTTTCCGCGCCCGCGCCTGTCGCCTGCAGCAGACTCTGAGCCGCTCGCTGCGCCGCCGGATGGACGGCGGCACCGGCGGAGTGCTGGCCGCCATGACGGTGGGCGACCGCGAACATCTGACGACCGAACTGCGCAGTGCCTACCGGGGCGCCGGGCTTTCCCATGTGCTGGTGGTCAGCGGAATGCATGTTTCGGTGCTGTGCGGCGATTTGTTTGTCTCGCTGCTGAGCCGCCGCAAGAAGGAACGAAGCTATCGCTCCCGGCGGGTCAGGGCGTTGTGGGCAGCGTTTCTGGCGCTGGTTCTGGTCGGCGTGACCGGCTTTACCCCTTCGGTGCGCCGGGCCGCTGTGGCGGTGTGGGTCAGTGCGCTGGGCATCTGGGTGTATGGTGCGCCGGATACCCTTACTTCACTGGCTGCGGCGGGCATCCTGATGACGGCAGGCAACAGCTACGCGGTGTGCGATATCGGCTTTGAACTGTCTTTTGTTACGGTCGTGGGAACACTGGCGGGCGCGGAGAGCTTCCGCCGGACGGAACGCGCACGCGCAAAGCGGACGACCTACCGGAAAGGCCGCCCGCCCCAAAGCCCTGTTCAGCTCTGGCTGACCCGGGTGGCCGTGAACCTGTGGGAGGCCGTGTGCATCTCGGCCTGCGCATCCATCGCTGCGTTTCCGGTGCTTGTGCTGCGGGGACTGAGCGTCAGCATCTGGGCGGTTTTGTCCGGTGTGGCGGTGCTCTGGATGGTCAAACCGATGATGCTTCTGGGGCTTGGTGCGGCCTTTGCCGGGTTGGTGCCGGGGCTTGCGCCGGTCTATGGAGGGGTGTCCCGGGCGGCTTCGCTGCTGACCGGTCTGCTGAACGCATGGGCGCTGTGGCTTGCACGGCAGCCGGGCGCAGGGCTTTATTTTGATACGGCCTATGCGGCCATCATCTGCCTGATATTATTGGGAATGTGCTGGCTTGCGTTCCACTGGAAACTGCGGCTGCGGGTGGCACTGCCATGCATCCTGCTGACGGCGGCAATTGCCATCGGGCTGGGCAATGCCCTCAGCCGGGACGTGGTGCACATCGACCTTGTGGGCAGCGCCAATGCGCCAGCTGTGGTGGTGAGCCAGAATGATACGGCAGTGGTGCTGTTCCGGGGCGGGGCATCTACCCAGCGGGCTGTGGAAAACCAGCTGGCCCGGCGGGGTGTTCGCACGGTGGAATTGCTGGCCGACCTGCGGACAAAGCCGGAAACAGCCTGCACGCTGGAAGCTGAGCAGACTGTTTCAGCGGAAAAGCTGTGCATCAACACGGCACAGAAGCAAACGTGCACGCCTGCGCTGGTGGAGATCCTCCGCACGCGGGCGGGCGTTCTGGTACGGCTGACCATCGGCAACCGACAGTTTGTGACCCTGAGTGGAAAAGTGGAACTGGCACAGCCGCTTTCGGCGCAGTGGCTGCTGGCATCCCCGGCAAAACCGGATGCCGTTCGGTATCAAAACATCCTTGCCTTGCGCTGTTATGACTGGATGGACAGCGGCGAAAATCTGCACGCTTCCCTCAGCATGCGGCGGCGCGGCGGGCTGAAACTACACTGACGCTTTGCAATCCGGGCTGAGTGTGGTACAATAATATCTGCTATTGTATAGTATCATTCACTGCAGAAAGGGGAGAACCGTTTGGCAATCGAAGCAAAACTCCGGCAGCTGGCCGACAAGGGCTGCCCGGTGTATTATTTTTATTCCAGCGAGCGGTATCTTGTCCGGCAGGCAGTGAACGCAGCGGTGCGCATCCTGTCCGCCGACAGCGACGAGGACGCCACCGTTCTGGACGGTGCTGCTCCGGAGATCGAACAGCTCATCATGGCGGCAGGCACCATCTCATTCTTCGGCACCCGCCGTGTGGTGGTTCTGCCGGAAGTAGACCCTGCCGCCTACAGCGACAAGGACATTGAAGAGTTGAACAGTACCTTTGCCAGCCTGGAAAATGCTGTGGTGGTGCTGGGCAGTGTGTTCGAGCTGGAGCGCAATAAGCTGAAACTGGGCAAACGGGCACAAAAACTTATCGCGCAGTGCAAGGCGCTGGGGTATACCGAAGAGCTGGCAAAACCGAAGCCCTATGAACTCAAGGTCATGATGATCGACCGCGCCAAGGAGCAGGGAACCACTCTGCCGGAAGGCGCAGCGGCAGCCCTGCTGGAACGCTGCGGCGAAGATCCGTTCCTGTTGGAAAACGAAGTGGACAAGCTCTGCGCCCTGTCCGGCTATCAGACGGTGACCGCCGCCATGGTGGCCGAAATGGGCACCGTGAGCCTGGAAGCGGATGTGTTCGAGATGACCCGCATGATCACGGCCAAGAACGCTACCGGCGCCTGCAAAAAGCTGCAGACGCTGCTGCGCCTGCAGCAGGAGCCGATTGCCATTACAGCGGCAATGATCGGCAGTTATGTGGACCTGTACCGGGTCAAGCTGGGCGCATCCAAACGGAAAAATTACAGTGCAGTGCACAAGGATTTCGGCTATAAGGGCAGCGATTACCGGCTGAAGCGCTCGGCGGAAACCGCCTCGCACTATACGCTGGGGCAGATCGAAGCCTGTATGCTGATTTTGCTGGAACTGGACCAGAGCCTGAAAAGCCAGCCCACCGAGCCGCAGACGCTGCTGGAAACAGCGCTGTGCCGGCTGGCCATGGCGGGGAGCGGAAGATGAACGAACATGAAATGATCCATACCGGCCGGGTGCTGATCGTGGAGGGTAAGTATGATGCGGCCCGGCTTTCCCACCTGACCGACGCCATGATCCTGTTGACCGACGGTTTCGGTATTTACAGCGATAAAAAACGCCAGCAGCTGTTCAAGGCGCTGGCGCAGAAAAACGGGCTGATTTTGCTCACCGATTCGGATGCGGCAGGATTTCGTATCCGGAACTACATCACCAATCTGGTGGGCGAGAAAAATGTGGTGCAGGCCTATGTTCCGGCCATCCACGGCAAGGAAAAGCGCAAGGAGCAGCCCGGCAAAGAAGGGCTGCTGGGGGTCGAAGGCGTGGATGATACACTCGTCCGGCAGGCACTTCTGGATGCTCTTGGCGCGGAAGCCGGGCAGCTGCCAGCCCGTCCGGAAGGGCGGCAGATCACCTACACAGATCTGTATGAGTGGGGGCTTTCCGGTAAGCCGGGCAGTGCAGAGCGCAAAATAAAGATGCTGAACGCACTGGGCTTGCCGCCGCGGCTCTCCAAAAAAGAGCTTGTGGAGGCGCTCAACCGATTGTATACCTTTGAACAGCTGGATGAAATACAAGCGAAGATCCTGAACGATTGATCTGCGGCGCAGAGGCTATGGCTTCTGCGCTGTTTTTGTTGGGGAGAAATCCCAACGCTGACGCAGCAGATCCAGTGCGTGGGTTTCCAGCCGGGAAATATAGCTGCGGCTGATGCCCAGCAGCCGGGCGGTTTCCAGCTGGGTCAGCGGCGGCTGACCGGCAAGCCCGTACCGCAGCAGCAGAATCTGCCGCTCCCGGGCGGGCAGGGTATCCAGCAGTTGACGCGCCCGGCGGATGTCGTCCTGCGTCTCGCAGGCGTCCTCCATGCGGAAACTGTCCTGCAGCACATCCGCCAGCGTCAGAGCCGAATCCCCGTCCGCTTCCAGTGCTTCCTGCAAGGAAACCGTGCCGCCGGTTTTGCGGTCCCGCCGGAACTGCATCCGGATCTCATTTTCGATGCACCGGCTGGCATAGGTGGAGAACCGCGCCTTGCGTGTGGCATCAAAGGTATCTACTGCTTTCACCAGCCCGATGGTGCCGATGGAAACAAGATCATCCTGATCACCGGGCAGGGCATAGTATTTTTTGACGATGTGCGCCACCAGCCGCAGGTTGTGCCGGATGAGCTTTTCCCGCGCGGCGGTGTCTCCGGCCCGCAGAGCCGCAAAAGCAGCCTGTTCCTCCCGGGCGGAGAGCGGCTTGGGGAAGCTTCCACTTTCCAGATGAAGCGCCAGAACCAGAAATTTTGTGGCGAAAAATTGCAAAAGGGTCAGCAGCATGAAAACTCCTCCTGTCCGGGTGAAACATTCCTATTAGAATGTATGAGGAGGAGCTTGTATTTTTTCCGCAGGCCGCTGCCGGATGAGACCGCACATCGGATCAGCCACAGGTTCCACTTGTATTGAGCAGACTCAGAGAGAGTTGTCAAAACGTCAGGGTCGCTGAGGAACAGGCGCACAAACAGTTCAGGGAAAACCTCGATCGCAACGGTCAGCGCACACAGGTACAGGCCGGTGTAAAGCAGCACGTAGCGGAAACTGTCGAGAATGCGTTTGTAATTTCCAGAACCGTAATAATAGCTGAACAGCGTGGCGCAGCCGCTGGTCAGGCCCTCTGCGGGGCAGATGGCAACGACCATCACGCTTTGCACGACAGCGGCGTAGGAAATGTACTGGTCGCCCAGTCCGCCGCCGTATTTCCGCAGCATGGCATTCAGAAGAATGATCAGCAGGTTGTCCAGAACGATAATGAGAAACGGCATACTGCCAATGCTGAGGATCTTTTGGCAAAGGGCACCGCTGTACTGCCCAAATCCGATGCGGATCGGCATGGTGCGGCGGTTCAGCCCGGTTCCGCAGAGCACGGCGACTGTTGGAATCTCTGAAATCAACACATCTTTCTTCGCAGGGAAATGGATAGACCTCCTTGCGCGTCAATATGAAATGTGATACTCTGTGAACAGAAACAGGTGGGAGGCTGCTATATGAAAGAACAACTTAAATCCAAAATTACACTCGAACAGGGTGACATCACAAAGTTGGACTGCGATTGCATTGTGAACGCGGCCAATCGCAGTCTGTTGGGCGGTGGCGGTGTGGATGGTGCTATCCATCGTGCGGCAGGGCCGGGACTGCTGGTCGAATGCTGCACCCTGCACGGCTGCCGGACTGGCGAGGCAAAGATCACGAAAGGCTACCGCCTGAAGGCAAAGTACATCATCCATACAGTCGGCCCCATTTACTCCGGCACGGCGCAGGATGCCGTGTTGCTGGCCGACTGCTACCGCAATTCGCTGGATCTCGCGCAGGAAAATGGTATCCATAGCATCGCATTCCCGGCCATTTCGACTGGCGTGTACGGCTATCCGCTGGGAGATGCCACGGAAATTGCAGTCCGGACGGTAGCGCACTGGCTGGAAGGCCATCCGGAAACAGAGATGAAGGTCATTTTCTGTTGCTTTGATAGCAGGACGGCAGCGGCGTATCGGGCAGAGTTGTTGCGTGAAGTACAGAGAGATCGTTGAAGGCGCGTTCATCGACCGTCCGAACCGCTTTATTGCGCATGTGGATGTGAATGACACCGTAGAAACCGTTCATGTGAAAAACACCGGGCGCTGCAGGGAACTGCTGGTGCCCGGCGCAGCGGTGCGGCTGGAAGTGTCGGACAATCCGAAGCGTAAGACAAAATATGACCTTGTGATGGTTCACAAGCAGGGGCTTGGCTGGGTGAATATGGACAGTCAGGCTCCCAACAAGGTGGTCGCCGAGTGGCTTGCAACAGGAGACTACGACCTTGTGAAGTCAGAGTACACCTATGGAAAGTCCCGCATTGACTTTTACATGGAGAAGAACGGCGAGAAATATCTTCTGGAAGTCAAAGGCTGCACACTGGAAGTGGATGGCATCGGCTATTTCCCGGATGCTCCCACCGAACGGGGTGTGAAGCACCTGCATGAGCTGGAGCAGGCGCAGCAGGCAGGATACCGGTGTGCGGTGGCATTTGTGGTCCAAATGGAAGGCGTTACGGAGGTTCGACCGAACATCAGTACACAGCCGGAGTTTGGGACAGCTTTGGCTGAAGCAAAGGCAGCAGGTGTGCGCGTGTTGTTTTTGCTCTGCCGCATCGGACGGGGCAGCCTGGAAATTGTAGAACAGCGGGAAGGCTGAAGCCAAAAACTTCATTTAAAATAAAGCCCAAAAGACGGTTGTACATTGGCTCGTTACCAATTACAACCGTCTTTTCTGTGCCCAATGGGGTGGCTTGATCAGAAGTTATAGGCTTTCAACTGCATCGTGAAAACGATCCGAAAGGTAAGCATCGAAGTCTGGATAACAATTTTCAGCACTGCCATTGCTCCATGAAACTACTTTTTGGGTACTGCAATCAATACAGTAGACCCATTCGTCACAATTTTCTATCACCAGATAACTTTCAGGCAGCCCATATGCTTGATTCGAAGGACACGGACGAATTCTCCGAATTTAGGATATGACATAGCTGCTTGACCTCCTTGCGATTCTAATATACCACTCAGTAACCTGAAAGCCAACAATAAAATTAACCTGTTTTTGGTTAAACATGAGCAAACTTGTTCTGCACTTGAAAACAACCGGCAGAACTGTTATAATAAAATAAAAAGTTGTTCAAAATAAACGATTTTGGCGTTGAATTCGAAAGGGGGAAGGGCAATGGACAGCAGGAAACGCACCTATCTGGCAATCGACCTGAAGAGCTTTTATGCCTCCGTGGAGTGCGCCGACCGCCATCTTGACCCGCTGACCACCAACTTGGTGGTGGCAGATGCATCACGCACGGAAAAGACCATCTGCCTTGCGGTGTCACCCTCCCTGAAAGCCTATAAGATACCCGGACGGGCGCGGCTTTTTGAAGCAGTGCAGCGTGTCAAAGAGGTCAATGCCCAGCGATTGCAAAACGCCATCCGACTACACAAGGCCGTGCGCGGTGAGGACGGCAGGTATCATTTTTCTGCGCTTTCTTTCGATGCCAACGCCCTGAGTGCTGACCCCTCTTTGGGATTGAGTTACATCATCGCCCTGCCCCGGATGCAGAGGTATCTGGATGTTTCCACGCAGATCTACAAGACCTACTTAAAATATGTGTCCCCGGACGATATTTACCCGTACTCTATCGATGAGGTTTTTATTGATGCCACCGGATATTTGCCGTATTACCACATGAGTGCCCACGAATTTGCCCGGACATTAGTCCGGGATGTACTGCAAAATACAGGTATCACGGCCACAGCGGGCATCGGCACAAACTTGTATCTGGCAAAGCTGGCCATGGACATTGTGGCAAAGCATATCCCACCGGACAAGGATGGTGTGCGCGTTGCCGAACTGGATGAAGAATCCTACCGCTATCTGCTCTGGAACCACCGCCCATTGACCGACTTCTGGATGACCGGCCCCGGCACCGTGCGCAGGCTGGAGACGCACGGCATTTACACCATGGGAGATTTAGCGCGTTTTTCCATTCACGGCGAAGATCGGCTGTACGAAATTTTTGGTGTGGATGCAGAAATTCTGATCGACCACGCATGGGGCTATGAACCCTGCGGCATGGCGGAAATCAAAAGCTATAAGCCCAGCACCAACAGCATCAGCGAAGGACAGGTGCTATCTTGTCCCTACCCGAACGACAAGGCAAAACTCATCGTCCGGGAGATGGCCGAGACCCTGATGTTCCGGCTGACCGAAAAGCAGCTGGTCACGGATTCCCTGACGCTGGAAGTCGGCTACGACCGGGAAAACGTTGACAACGGCAGCTACCGCGGCCAGACCCAGACCGACCGTTACGGCCGGACGCTCCCGAAAGCGGCCCACGGCACGGCAAAATTGGATGCACCCACCAATCTGGGAAGTTCCATCATCACCGAAAGCGTGAAGCTATTTGAGCGCATCACCGACCCGGCGCTGACCGTGCGGCGCATCACCCTGAATGCCAACCGGGTCATGCCGGACGAGGGCATCTATCAGGTGAACTTCTTCACCGACACAAAGAAGCTGGAAAAGGAGAAAAAGTTGCAGCAGGCCATGCTGGGCATCAAAGGCAAGTACGGAAAGAACGCCATCCTGAAAGCCAGCAGCTTTGAGGAAGGTGCAACCATGCGCCAGCGCAATGGGCAAATCGGCGGGCACAGTGCAGGAGGGCCGGATGGAAAACTACAAAACAAGTAAAACCGGGTTGGAGACTGCCCGGAAATATGCGGACATTCTCCACATGGAGCGCCCACAGAGTGAGGAATCCCTGCGCAAACACCCACGGATGACGCTTCAGAACCGGGCAAAGATCTTCTCACCCTTTGCCGCCCTGCGTGGTTACGATGAGCAGCTTGCGGAAGAAAAGCAGAGGACAGAGCGCGTGACAAAGCGCATCCTGACTGAAGAAGAAATGTCCGGCCTCTCCGATAAGTTGATGCAGGTGACAAAGGGCATGACAATCACGGTGCGCTATTTTGTGGAGGATACAGCACACCCGGAGATTCCAGCGGTCGGAAACTATGTTACCCTGACCGGGCTGGTGGAGAGCATCGACCCGGTGTTCCGCACCCTGCAAATTGCAAAAGCGGTTGTTCCCTTTGAGGATTTGGTGGATGTCAGCGGTGACGGCATCATGGCAATCGACACCTATCTTGGAATCGTAGACGAATAAATTCTGAGGTTGTTGTAATCGTATCCCGGCATAATATCGCTGCTTTCCCTATCCCATCGCGTGAAAAAATGATAGAATAGGGGGAGGGAGGGCTGACAAATGGACTACTCAGAATCGGACTGGAAATTGTTCAGAGATCGGATCGGAGACTGGCAGGAATCCTATATTGAAAAGCTGAATCATCAGTATATTGATCTGCTGAACGGGGATGGTCTGGCATCTGATAAGTTCTGGGGGCTGAATCGACGCATCCGTGAGGATCGAAAAAGTCTAGGTGTTCAGATGGAACTTCGTAAACCGGATCTGCCGTATACGCTGGTCAATCTGCTGCATGAGAAAATTATCACGGAAGATGACCTGAAGCAAGTCAGCAATGTATTGCAAGACGCGGTAAAACAGCTACAGGAACGAATGGAAGAGTGAATGCATACAACAGCAAAGGAGAAAACCTATGGAATATCTTTATGAAAAAGCACAGGAGAGCGCCGAGTATATCAAAATGCATACCACAAAACGCCCGAAAATCGCGGTGGTGCTCGGCTCCGGCCTTGGCAACCTGACCGCAGACTTTACCGAGACGGAAGAACTGCCCTATAAAGACATCCCGAACTTTCCAGTGTCCACCGTGGCAGGCCATAAAGGCGCATTGCTGGCGGGCAGACTGGGCGAGAAGGAAGTCTATGCGCTGGAAGGCCGGTTCCACTTCTATGAAGGCTACTCCATGAAGGAAGTCTGCTACCCGTTCTATGTCCTGAAACTGCTGGGTGTGGAACAGGTGGTGCTGACAAATGCCTGCGGCGGCATCAACCGGGAGTTTGCGCCGGGCACCCTGATGCTCCTCACCGACTTCATCAACATGATGGGCACGAACCCGCTCATCGGCCCCAACGACGAGCGCTTCGGCCCGCGTTTCCCGGACATGACCGAGCCGTACAGTCTGGAACTGCGGGACCTTGCCAAGCAGACCGCCGACGAGCTGGGCATTTCCTATCAAGAGGGCGTTTATCTGGGCTTCATGGGGCCATGCTACGAAACGGCTGCCGAGATTCGTGCCTTTGCGGGCATGGGTGCCGATGCCGTAGGCATGAGCACCGTGCCGGAAACTATGGTCTGCAACTATCTGGGCATGAAGGTGCTGGCCGTCAGCTGCATCACCAACATGGCCACCGGCATTCAGACGGTGAAGCACAGCCATGCCCGCGTGCTGGAGATCGCCAATCAGGCGGGGGAAACCCTGTGCCGTTGGCTGTGTGCAGTGATCCAGAAGATGGAATAAACGTTTGTTTCTGCGGATGCTGTGGAGGTGTCCGCAGAATTTTTTGAAAATCCTCTTGACCCTGACGCAGCGTCATAGCGTATACTGAGCCTGTCGCAAGGGAGGAACAAAAGATGATGACTGTCAACGAAGTGAGCAAGCTGACCGGCGTAAGCATTCGGACATTACAGTATTACGACCGAATCGGTCTGCTGAACCCGGCGGGCCGCACAGAAGCGGGTTATCGGTTATACGATGATGCCGCATTGGAACGTTTGCAGCAGATTTTGCTGTTTCGGGAGTTGGAGTTTCCGCTCAAGGACATCCGAAAAATCCTGCAAAGCCCATCCTTTGACCGAATCATGGCACTGGAACGGCAGATCACACTTCTGACGATGAAAAAGCAGCATCTGGAAGATCTGATTTCCCTTGCAAGAAAGATAAAAACGACAGGAGGAAATTGTATGGAATTTACTGCATTTGATACCCGGAAGATTCAGGAGTATGAAGAGCAGGCAAAAAAGGAGTGGGGCGCAACGTCAGAATATAAGGAGTTTGAGAAAAAGAATGCCGGCAAAACGATGTCGGAAGTCAAAGCCATGGGCAATCAGTTGATGGACATTGTGGCGGAGTTTGGCGCATTGCAGACGAAAGACCCGACAGACCCGGAAGTGCAGTTGCAGGTGAAGAAATTGCAGGACTTCATCACGGAACACTACTACACCTGTTCCAAGGTCATCCTGAACCGGCTTGGGCAGATGTACGGTGCAGGCGGAGCTTTTACTGAGAACATCAATGCGGCGGGCGGGCCCGGAACTGCCGAGTTTGCACAGAGAGCAATTGAAGTATACCGCGAAGAATAAAATACGGTGTATCGTGTATTTGATGGAAGAATTGCATGAAAGTTTATCGAAAAATTATCTTTCTGTGAATTTTAGCACTCTGCGCTTGACACTGCTAACAAACGG
>ERZ837487.3431-NODE-3431-length-14193-cov-4.154477_pt1 | contig 14193 bp, 14 predicted proteins | sample MGYA00519911_ERZ837487 | MGnify/ENA primary metagenome ERZ837487 (study PRJEB31850, sample SAMEA3708818) | human gut metagenome | biome: human gut; feature: human-associated habitat; material: faeces | place: China | collected 2014 ...
GGTTTGCGGGGTGCCCTTTCACGTCTCAGACGAGCGTGTTTCGGAGCTTCTTCCGTAAGATGCAGCTTGTCTGCTTCCACACGAGGCAGATGTTCGTCAGCACGGATGGTAGCCGCGTTCACCTGAGGAACGGCGTGTTCACTCATGACAACGTCTTCGATGGCGGCAACGACCGGAGAGACAGGTGCGGGCGGCACAACGGATCTTGAGGCACGCGGTTCTCTGTCGCCTCTGTCCTTGCGCAGACGACGTGCTCTGCGAGTGCGAGGACGCTGTTCTGTGGCGTTGGACTGTGATTCAACGGACGGCACTACACGGACGGCAGTTTCGACGATGATTCCTTCAACGGCATCTGCCGGAGCTTTCTTTTCTTCAGCCTGGACAGCCGGAGTTTCGGCAGCGACAGGGGCCGGAGTGGGAGCCGGTACGGGTTTTTCAACCTGCGGCTGAACCTGGACGGCTTCGACGGGTGCCGGAACGTTCTGTTTTTCAACAGGTTTTACTGCTTCTTCAACAGCTGCCGGAGCCTGAACGGGCTTAGCACTTCTTTTATCCTGTAAAGCGCTGTTTTCCTTCAAAGCCTTGCGAGTACGTTCGATTCTTTCAGGCTTTTCTGTCTTTTCGACAGCGGCCGGACGAACGGCAGGAACATTCTTGGCTTTTTCAACCGTCTCTTTCTGGCGTCTGTCTTCAGTCTTGGTCGGTTTTACCTGACGCGGCTGTTTGGGCGCGCGCTCAACTTTTTCCTGTTTGGCGACAGGCGTACGTGTCTTACGCTGATCGTCTCTTTCCTGACGACGATTCTTACGCTCGCCGCGCTCTTTTCTGACGGAAGATTTGTCGCCGCGGCTGGAATTGTTCTTGGCTTCTTCTTTCTCTTCAGCTTCAGAATTTCCGGTGAAGAAAGCAAGAATCTTCTGGAAGAAGCTCTTTTCTTTCTTGGCAGGTTCTTTGGAAGGTTTGGCAGGCTCAACGTGCTTCGGAGCGTCTTCTCTGACGGGCAGGCCTTTGATGACAGGGATCTGACGAGGCTTAGTAGAAGGCGCGACGTTCTGAGCTCTGGAGTAAGGAGCTTCGGGCTCAGGAGCAAGCTCTTCCACGCGCTTGTAGCTCGGAGCACCTTCTGTCAGCAGCTGATCTTCGGTGCGAAGGCGTTCGATCTGATAGTGCGGTGTTTCGAGCGTCTTGTTCGGGATCAGGATGACTTCAATGTGGTGACGATGTTCGATCTTGGCGATGTCGTCGCGTTTTTCGTTCAGCAGGTACGTTGCAACATCGACCGGAACCTGGGCCTGAAGTGCAGTGGTGCCGTCTTTGAGCGCTTCTTCCTGGAGAATACGAAGCACCTGAATCGCACTGGATTCGGTGTCACGAATAGCGCCGATACCGTTGCAGCGCGGGCAGGTGATGTGGCTGCCTTCGTACAGAGACGGACGAAGTCTCTGGCGGGAGAGTTCCAACAAGCCGAAGCGGGAAATCTTGGCGATCTGGACGCGGGCTCTGTCGTGACGAATAGCTTCTTTGATGCGCTGTTCGATAGCACGCTGATGGGCCGGATCTTCCATATCGATGAAGTCGATGACGATCAAGCCGCCGAGGTCACGCAGACGCATCTGACGCGCAACTTCTTCAGCAGCTTCTTCATTGGTGTGGAAGGCAGTGGCTTCGATGTCTCCGCCGGCGGTGGCGCGGGCGGAGTTAACGTCGATGGCAACCAGGGCTTCAGTGTGGTCGATCACAATCGAGCCGCCCGAGGGGAGGGGAACGGTTCTGGAGTAGGCCGTTTCGATCTGATTTTCGATCTGGAAGCGGGAGAACAGGGGCACATCGTCCGTGTAGCGCTTGACACGGTTGATCATGTCAGGCATGACGTGGCCCATGAACTGCTTAGCCTGTTCGTAGATGTCGTCGGTGTCAACGAGAATTTCAGCGATGTCCGGCTGGAAGTAGTCGCGGATCGCGCGAATCACGAGATTGCTTTCTTCAACGATCAGGAAGGGGGCCGGATTCACGCGTTCGTATTTCTGGCCGAGAGGACCGACGGGAGCGGTGACGAAGTTGCCTTCGGTGTCTTTATACTGCGGTGTGGCAGCTTCAACAATGGCCTGCCAGAGCTGGAGAAGGTAATCAAAGTCCCATTTGAGTTCTTCGACCGTACGGCCGATACCAGCGGTACGAGCGATGAGGCTCATGCCTTTCGGTGTCGGGAGCTTGGACATGTTTTCACGAAGCTCTTCGCGTTCTTCGCCTTCGATACGACGGCTGACACCGCCTCCGCGAGGATTGTTCGGCATAAGGACGAGGTAGCGACCGGCCAAGGAAATGAAAGTGGTCAGTGCCGCACCCTTGTTGCCGCGCTCTTCTTTTTCAACCTGAACGATGAGCTCGGTTCCTTCGGAGAGTGCTTCTTTGATGGTCGCAGTGCGAACATCAACACCTTCTTTGAAGTAAGAACGGGAAATTTCTTTAAAAGGGAGAAAACCGTGGCGTTCTTCGCCGTAATCGACGAAACATGCTTCCAAAGACGGTTCAATACGGGTGATTACGCCTTTGTAGATATTGGACTTTCTCTGCTGACGTTCGGAAGACTCGATATCAATATCAATGAGCTTCTGACCTTCAACAATAGCGACACGCAGCTCCTCAGCATGCGTGGCGTTAAATAACATGCGCTTCATCAAGCACTCCTCAGTCACTGACGCGGACCATAGGCGTGCCGTAGAGAAAAGATATCAAACAGGTTCCGGAACAAGTGGAACGGGCAAAGGGATCTCCCTGAGTGAATCGCGGAAATTGTCCGCAGGAGGCTTTATAAAATCGAGAGAGGAGACCGCAGTGCAGGCACAATTATCCCTTCCCGTTAGGCAGGAATAGGCAGGCCGATCGAAACAGCGGAGGTAAGCCACTCTCTTTTTTCCAATACTTTTGCTGCACGAGTGCAGCATGTGTTCCAAAATTTGTGCGCGCATCAACCGGATGCTGCGCCCCGTGTTAATAAAAATTCTTTACAGCAAATGACCCGAAGGCCATTGGCGAGCTGCGACGATTCGAAAATCGGAGCACCGCCTATCATTCATTACAAAATCTCCTGCCGGCATCGTTGCGAAAAACGATGTTTAGCGTGTTCCGTTCATCATCGGTCAGCTCAAGCGGAGAGACCCTAGAATCGGTACGCATCGCATTCCGTTTGTCGTCAAAAGATTACAATCGGCGGAGGTCATTGAGAACAGTTGAACCGACAGATTTCAGACGCGCAAACCTGCGGCGCCGAGTTGTTCTGACGGTCAAACCTCTCGCACAGGATTTTAGAACAAATGATGAAATCTCGCCAAAATAATGAGCGAACAGACCCAAAAAAGGGTCGTATTTCTGCGAAAAGCCGCACCCGCAGCGGAAAAGATTTGTTAGCAGACTTAAACATTTCCGCGTCGACCGGAAAGGTCACTCAGCGCCCAAAGCCAAAGACTGCCTTACCAAGGGTGAAGACATCGGCACAAGAACCGAAAGAAAGAAAAGCCGCCGAGCCGAAGGTTATCTTCAAGAAGGTTGACGAAAGCAATGACGGTCAAAGACTGGATAACTTTCTGCTTTCACAGCTTAAAGGCGTGCCGAAATCTTTGATCTACCGCGTAGTGCGTTCCGGCGAGGTCCGAGTCAATAAAGGACGAGCTCATGTCGACACTCGTCTGCAGAGCGGAGACGAAGTTCGTATTCCGCCGATCCGCTATACCGAAAAAGAATCCGAACATTCGGCACCTCCCTTGAAGCTCTCGGAAATGCCGCCGATTCTTTTTGAAGATCAAAACATCATGGTCGTGGACAAACCGGCCGGTATGGCAAGCCATGGCGGCAGCGGCATCTCTTACGGTCTAATCGAACGAATGAGAGCGAGCCGCCCGGAACTTCCGTTCCTGGAACTCGTCCATCGCTTGGACAGAGGGACTTCCGGCGTATTGGTGCTGGCTAAAACTCGGAAAGCTTTGGTGCGACTCCACGAAATGATCCGCGAAGGAGAGATGCACAAGACCTACCAGGCGTTGGTTAAAGGGGATTGGCAGAACGATCGTCAGCACGCGAAGTTTCCACTTTTTAAGTACGTCACGCCCTCGGGAGAGCGTCGTGTGCGCGTTGATCCGGAAAACGGGCTTCCGAGCCACTCTATATTTAGATTGAAAGAACGTTTCGGACCGGTTTCTTTAGTTGAAGTCGATCTTCTCACCGGCCGTACCCATCAGATTAGGGTGCATGCAGCAGAGTTAGGCTTTCCGCTGGTCGGAGACGAGAAGTACGGCGATTTCGCATTTAATGATGAAGTTGCCCACGGTTCGCTGGGTGTGCCGTTCAAACGGATGTTCCTGCACTCAGGCAAGATTTGTTTTCATCATCCGATTACAGGAGAGGAACTCGAGATTGAAGCTCCGCTTCCTAAAGATTGTGTAGAGCTCATTGAGGTTTTAGAGCAAAGAAAGGCTCAGAATAAATAGCTCAGTCCTCAAACCTACTAAATCAGGAAAAAGAAGAATGCACGCTCTGAAGATGGCCGTTTTTGACTTTGACGGCACCTTAGTTGATTCAGTTCCTGCGATTGCCCGCGGCATCCAGTTGGCAAATGAAGAAATCGGGATTGCGCCTGTCAGTTATGAGACGACAAAGAGCATTATCGGGTTAGGCTTCAAGGACATCATTCCGATCGTGGCGCCGGATCTTCCTGAAAGCGAGTACGGTCGTTACAAAGACATTTACGTGCGCTATTTTCTTCAGAGCGATCCTTCTCTGAAGTTATTTCCGGGCGTTTTGGAACTTCTGCGTGAACTTCAAGACGCCGGCATCAAAACCGCGATTGCAACCGGTAAAAGCCGCAAGGGCCTCTCAAGAATCGTTAATCGGATGAATGTGTGGGATTATTTTGATGATTCCATCACAGCCGATGAAGCGCTCCCAAAACCCGACCCTCTAATGCTGAATACTCTGCTTGAAAGAAACGGGCTCACAATGGACGAGATTGTGATGATCGGCGACACTGAGCACGATATTAAGCTAGGCAAAGCGGCCGGAGTCCGCACAATTGCGGTCACTTGGGGTGCTGCGCCGTTAGAACGTTTAGAGGCTTATAAGCCCGACGCCATTGTCAGGACCATGGAAGCGCTCAAAACTAAGCTCGACGAGCTCGCTTAGCGCCGAGAATTCCGAAGACCGTCGGGAGCTTCGGCAGCGACAAATCCTGTTTTTTCCAATCCGCTGCGGAGAATGTGCGAATGCGCTCTTCCGGCCCGGAGATGTCTGTGGCCGCGAGAATAAGCGTCGTAGGCGCGCAGTTTTTAACAAGATCGGCGAGCATGCCGCTGTTGCGGTAGGGTGTTTCGATGAAGAGCTGAGTTTCTCCTTCCGAAGAAGCGCTCTTTCTTTCAAGATCTTTAATTGCATTGGTGCGGGCAGGCTCTTTAATCGGAAGGTAGCCGCAGAAACGGAAATGCTGTCCGTCCATACCGGAAGCCATTAAAGCTAAAAGAATAGAAGACGGTCCGACGAGCGGTACGACGCGGATACCAAGCTTATGAGCTTCCGCAGCGATTTGTGCGCCTGGATCCGCGACGCCCGGACATCCGGCTTCGCTCACAATGCCGATATCGTTTCCTTCCAATGCAGGCTTGAGCCAGCCTCGTACCTTTGCAGAATCCGGACGATGCCCGATTTCTTCAATAGAAAGCGAGGCTATAGGCGATGGGTGGCCGCAGAATTTCAGGAAAGCTCTTGCCGACTTGGCGTTCTCAGCTAAAAAGAACTTGAGTTCACGAGCCGTTTGAATCGTGTGTTCGGGCAGTGTGTCGTTCAGTACCCCATCGGCGATAGGGACCGGCAGCATGAAGAGCTTTCCTTTATTCATCAGTTAAGCTCCGGAAGAACGTGAATGCCGGCCTGAGCAAGCATAGTCGTCAATTCAATCAGCGGCAGTCCGATGATGGCGGTCGGATCGTCGGATTTGCACTCGGCGACTAAGGCGATACCAAGTTTTTCAATTTTGGCTGATCCGGCGCAATTGAAAGGCTTCTCGCGTTCAAGGTACTCACGAATGCCTTCCGGAGGCAGATTGCGCATACGGATAAATGTCGGGACGACCGTGCTCTGCAGATTTCCTTTGGCGTCAATGACGGTCATGGCAGAATGGAATGTAACGGTCTGACCGGACATCTCGGAGAGCTGCTTGAAGGCGTTTTCGAAATTGCCGGGTTTTCCGACCGGACGACCGTTTAATTCCAAGACCTGATCACAGCCGATGACCACGCAGTGCGGATGCTGGGCGGCAACTGCCTGAGCTTTCAGTACGGAAAGGCGCAGTGAGAGATCCTTCGGGCTTTCTCCTTTGAGCGGCGTTTCATCGACGTCGGGAGAGCAGGTAGTGAAAGGGATCTGGAGACGCTCTAAAAGCTCGCGTCGGAAAGGAGAACTTGAACCTAAAATTAATGCGGCTTTGTTGTCCATAATTGGGTCGTTCCTAAAAGCACTCAAACTTGAAAGAGACTATTCTAGTTCAGTGCTTATCGCAGAAAGAGAGAAATTCAATGTCCGCATACCTAAAACAAACCGACTATGTGAATGCTTATGACCTGGCCAGAGATAAGAAAGTCATCGAAGGGCAGGCAAAATTGTCGGATCTTCCGCGCTTAAAAGACATGATTCTTCCGACCGAAGGAACCGTGACATACCGAATCTGCGGAATGACGGCTAAAAAGGGATGGCCCGGCGCCGTCATGGAACTCGCGACCGTTGTTTTGCAATCGCTGCACGAAACCGATGGATTTCAAGATTGAGAGAGAAGTTGCTTTCCGCTTCGCTAAGAGCGAAGAAGAAGCCGATTCGATTCCGATCGACGAAGATGATGACACCGAAGTCATCGTCGGCAGCGACAAGCTCAATATTGCCGACTGGATTGAAGAAGAACTGATTCTTTCTCTTCCCTTGGTTCCGGCTCACGAAGAAGGCTGTCAGACCGACGGACCTGAAGAGTCAAAAGACGAAGTTCAGAAGCCGAATCCTTTTGCAAAACTCAAAGATCTCAAAGGTTTGCGTAAGGTCTAAGGTTAGTGTAGAATGCCTGATTTTCCAGGAGCGGAAGCGTAACTGTTGCCCGCTCGATTTTGAAAGTTAGATTTTAATTTACGTGGGGTTACCATGGCTGTTCAGCAAAATAAGAAATCGACCAACAAGCGCGGCAATCACCGTGCTCACGATTTTCTGACGAACCCGCCTCTGGCTGTCGAACCGACAACCGGCGAAGTTCACCGTCGTCATCACATTTCTGCCACCGGTTTTTACCGTGGTAAGAAAGTCATCGCTACTAAGGCTGACGACCAGGAATAAGTCTTCACTGACCCGGATCGCTCTCATCTGAGACCCACGACGGACGGTGCGGCGATCGAGTCTAAAGACATTCTGCAGAGCTCTCTTCGGAGAGCTTTTTGTTTTTCTGCGGAAAATTTGTATTTGTGTGTAATACGGGTTTTCTGCTTGTATTCGCAAGTCCTAATTAAAGTAATCTGTCGCTCATAGTTATTTAGAGGATTTCCCAGTGTCGGAAAATTGTTTTTCTCGTATCGCCTCCACCGGAAGTTTTCTTCCGAAGAGAGCGGTAAGCAATGAAGAGTTGGCTCAGGATTTAGCCAAAATCGGTGTCGAGACGAGCGACGAATGGATCCGTACCCGCACGGGCATCGAACAGCGCTATCTTGCTTCCGGTGAAGAGTCCACCACTTATTTGGCCTCCGAGGCTGCAAAACAGGCCTTGGAAGCAGGTGGTTTTTCTCCTGACGAAATTGATCTGATTATTGTCGCGACGACCACTCCGGATTCCGTTTTCCCGAGCACGGCTTGCCAAGTTCAGGCGATTCTCGGTGCGTCGGGCGCCGGTGCCTTTGATATTCAGGCCGTTTGTTCCGGTTTTGCCTATGCACTTTCGATTGCTGACTCAATGATTCGTGCTGGTTCTGCCAAGCGCGTCTTGGTGATCGGTGCAGAGACTCTGTCTCGTGTTTTGGATTGGAAAGACAGAACAACTTGTGTTTTGTTCGGCGACGGCGCCGGAGCTGTGGTTCTGGAAAAATCCGATGAGCCCGGTATTTTGGCTTCTGAACTGAAGGCAGACGGCACGCGCGGAGTGCATGTACTGGCCGCAGACAGTCATATCGACGGCGGTAAAGTCGTCGGTGATCCGTTCATCCGCATGGACGGCCGCTTGGTCTTTAAGGCTGCGGTAGAAAAAATGACGGAAAGCGCTCGCAATGTACTGACCAAAGCCAACTTGGCTACGAACGACGTGGATCTTTATATTCCTCATCAGGCCAACTTGCGCATCATGAATATGGTTCGCGAAAAACTCGGTATTGATGAGGAACACCTGATGATTTCCGTCAATCAGCACGGAAACACATCTGCTGCCAGCGTTCCGCTTGCTTTGGATAAAGCACACAGATCCGGAAGACTGAAACGCGGGGATCTCGTTCTGCTGCAGGGAGTCGGAGGAGGTTTTACCTGGGCCTCCGTATTGCTCAAGTTCTAATTGTCAATAAAAGAAAAATGCAAGATAAAAAAATCGCCTTTGTATTTCCCGGTCAGGGAAGCCAGGCTGTCGGAATGCTCTCAACCTTAGCCGACGAGCCGATTGTTCGCGAAACACTCAAGGAAGCCGATGAGGCTTTAGGTTTTGCTTTGTCCAAGTTGATTGCTGAAGGTCCGGCTGAAGAGCTTAGCCTGACGGTCAATACTCAGCCAGCCTTGGTTTGCGCTTCGATTGCTATGTATCGTTTTTATCTCCAGGAAGGCGGTCGCAAGCCGGATCTGCTCGCCGGCCACAGCCTCGGTGAATACTCTGCTTTGGTTGCTGCCGGTGCGCTCGACTTTACGGATGCTCTGCAGCTGGTTCGCTATCGCGCAGAACAAATGCAGGCCGCGGTTCCCGTCGGTGAAGGTACGATGGCTGCGATCCTCGGTTTATCCGACGACCAAGTGAAGACCGTCTGCCTTGAATGCGCTACAAATGGCGTTGTCGAAGCCGTTAACTTCAATACTCCGGGGCAGGTCGTGATTGCCGGTACCGTTGCAGCTGTTCAGGAAGCCATGGAAAAGAGTTTGGCTGCCGGTGCTAAGCGCGCTATCAAACTGAATGTTTCCGGTCCGTTCCATTCTTCTTTGATGAAACCGGCTGCGCTTGCCATGGAAGAAAAGCTGAAAACCGTTGACCTTCAGAAACCTTTCCTGCCGGTCTTACATAACGTTGACGTCCAAATCCACGAAGAACCCGACGCCATTCGCGACGTTCTGGCGGCTCAGGTTGCCTCTCCGGTTCTGTGGGCCGATACAGTTCGTAAGATGGAAGAGGCCGGCGTCATGGAAATTTATGAAGTCGGTCCCGGAGCAGCTTTGTCCGGAATGGTCAAGCGCATCACCAAAGGAATTACTGCTAAAGCATTAAACAGCCGTGCAGCCTTAGAAGAAGCTGCTGCGGCAAACCAGGAGAAATGATTCATGACTCAGTCCGTTTTTACAGCTGACGCACTCGCCGGCGAAATCGTATTAGTCACCGGCGCCAGTCGCGGTATCGGAGCAGCCATTCTGGACGTCTGCGTTAAAGCCGGTGCCACAGTGATCGGCACGGCAACAAGTGACTCCGGCGCTGCAAAGATTTCCGCTCGTATCCAGGAACTCGGCGGCAAAGGCGAAGGCCGCGTTTTAAATATTGCTGCCCGCGAAGGTACCGACGCTTTCATGAAAGCGCTCGAAGCCGACTTCGGTTCCGTTACCGTGTTAGTGAACAACGCCGGCATCACTCGCGATACGCTTTCCATGCGTATGAAAGATTCTCATTGGGATGAAGTGATCGAAACGAATCTCACAGGCGGATTCCGTCTTTCCCGCGCCTGCCTCAAAGGCATGATGAAAGCCCGTCACGGTCGCATCATTAACATAGCCTCCATCGTCGGCATGATGGGCAATGCCGGCCAGGCGAACTACGCTGCCGCCAAGGCCGGTACGATCGCTATGAGCAAATCCATCGCCAGAGAAATCGGTTCCCGCGGTGTTACCGTCAACTGCGTTGCGCCCGGATTTATCGCAACCGATATGACCGACGCGCTGAACGATGCGCAGAAGCAAGCTCTTCTTGCACAGATTCCGCTCGGACGCTTAGGTTCTGCAGATGATGTTGCCGAAGCCGTGGTGTTCCTGGCTTCCAGCGCAGCTGCCTATATCACCGGTCAGGTCATTGAAGTTAACGGCGGCATGAGGATGTAACAACGGCTATTTTCGGCCGTTCACGTTACTGCGGCTCTGATAAAATGCCAAGATTAGGCCCGAGAAGGGGCCATGAATAATTTTTTATCACTCTAGAAAAGAGGTTTTTAAATGGACAATATTGAACAACAGGTTAAGAAGGTCGTCGCTGAACAGCTCAGCATCAATGAAGCCGATATCAAGAATGAAAGCGCTTTCATCTCCGACCTCGGTGCAGACTCTCTTGACACCGTTGAATTGGTCATGGCCCTTGAAGACACATTCGGCATCGAAATTCCTGACGACCAGCAGGAAAAGATCCAGACCGTTCAGGACGCTATCGATTTCATCGAAGCTCACAAGAAGGCTTAATTAAAGGCCGAACGGAGCTCCTGAATGCGTCGTGTGGTTGTTACCGGATTGGGCATGGTTAGCCCAATCGGCAACACGGTCGAAGAAAGTTGGAATAACGCCCTTGCCGGCAAGTCCGGCATCGGCGTTATTACGCAATTTGATGCATCCTCTTTCGGCAGCCGTATTGCCGGTGAAGTTAAAAATTTTGAAGTCGAAAAATATCTTCCGGCAAAAGAAGCTCGCCGTTTCGACCGTTTTATTCAATTAGGTATTGCTGCAGCTGTCCAGGCACTGGATGACAGCGGCCTGACTTTTGAAGGCGAGGGAGCAGAGAGAGCGGGTTGTGCCATCGGCAGCGGAATCGGCGGCTTGCCGATTATCTGCCAGAACTATCAGTCGTATATGGAAAGAGGCGAACGACGCATCTCTCCGTTCCTGATTCCCGGCGCGATTGCCAACATGGTCTCGGGACAGCTCTCCATCATGCGCAATCTGCAGGGACCGTCCCTGGCTTATTCCACCGCCTGCACGACCGGTTTGCACAGCATCGGTGAAGCAGCTTGGATGATTCGCCGAGGAGACGCTGATGTCATGGTTGCCGGCGGTGCTGAAAGTACGGTTTGTCCGCTGGGCGTTGGCGGCTTTGACAATATGCATGCTTTGTCCCGCAGAAACGACGATCCGACAACGGCATCCCGTCCGTTCGATAAAGACCGCGACGGCTTTGTGCTGGGCGAAGGATCCGGTGTTCTGGTTCTTGAAGACTATGAACATGCCAAGAAACGCGGCGCCAAGATTTATGCCGAGATCGTCGGCTACGGTCTTTCTGCCGATGCTCATCACATTACGACTCCGAGTGCCGAAGGTCCGATGCGCTGCATGAAGAATGCCATGCGTCAGGCCGGTCTGAACCCGTCGGATATTCAGTATCTGAACGCTCACGGTACCAGTACATCTGTCGGTGACGTCAATGAAACCAATGCCATCAAACTGGCTTTCGGTGAAGACGCGAAGAAGTTAGTGGTCAACTCCACTAAGTCTATGACCGGACACCTCTTGGGCGGCGCCGGCGGCATCGAATCCGTCTTTACGGTTTTGGCACTGAAGAATCAAGTTTCTCCTCCCACGATCAACATTTTCAATCAGGATCCGGAATGCGATCTGGATTACTGCGCAAATGTTGCTCGTGAGATGCCGATCCGCTATGCCATGAAGAACTCCTTTGGCTTCGGCGGAACAAACGGATCTTTGATCTTTGGACAGGTCTAAGCAAATGATTCGCTTTAGGAAAAGGATCGCTTCGGCGGTCTTTTTCTATTTGGAGAGCTGGAGAAATTGCGCAAAACGGCAATAATTCGTAAATAAGTTTGCGTCGGGAGGCCGAATAAAGTTAGCTAAAATATCCCATTTAAAAAGTAACTTATTGGTGCATTTGACTATTTCTGTGAGCGCCTTCTGGTCTTTGGACTGCGATCACTCTCACAAAAATATCAGTGCTTTTTGTTTTTTGTTTTGACAGCAAAACGTTTGATGTCAAAGGAGCCTATGAAGCAGATCAGAAACTTTTCCATCATCGCGCATATCGATCATGGAAAATCCACCCTCGCCGATCGTTTGATTCAACGCTGCGGCGGTCTTTCCGAGCGCGAAATGGAGTCTCAGGTTCTGGACTCTATGGATTTGGAAAAAGAAAGAGGCATTACGATCAAAGCACAGACAGCAACGCTGAACTATAAGGCTAAAGACGGGCAGACCTATCTTTTAAATTTGATTGATACTCCGGGACACGTTGACTTTAGCTATGAAGTCAGCCGCTCCTTGTCCGCCTGCGAGGGTGCGCTTTTAGTCGTTGATGCAACCCAGGGCGTTGAGGCTCAGACCGTTGCCAACTGCTACACCGCCATTGAGCTCGGCGTAGAAGTTCTTCCGGTTCTCAATAAGATGGACCTGCAGAGTGCTAATCCGGATGAAGCCAAAGAAGAAATAGAAGATGTGATCGGTCTTGATGCGACCGACGCGATTGAAGCGTCTGCGAAAACCGGCATGGGCATCGATGAGATTCTCGAACGCGTTGTTGAGCGTATTCCGGCTCCGCAGGGCGATCCTGCCGCTCCGCTTCAAGCGCTGATTATTGATTCCTGGTTCGATAACTATGTCGGCGTCGTTATGCTCGTTCGCGTGGTTAACGGCACGATTAAACCTAAAGACAAAATCCGTCTGATGGCGACCGGTGCCAACCATCTGGTTGAACAGGTCGGTGTGTTTACGCCGAAATCTCAGACGAGGCCTGAGCTTTCCGCCGGGCAGGTGGGCTTTGTTGTTGCCGGTATTAAAGAACTGAAGCACGCCCGCGTCGGTGATACCGTCACTAATGCTGCCAAACCGGCCGAAGAGGCACTCCCCGGTTTTAAAGAAGCAAAGAGCCAGGTGTTTGCGGGTCTTTATCCGGTTGAATCCAACCAGTACGATGCACTTCGTGACTAAACTGCAGCTGAACGATGCCGCTCTTCATTTTGAGCCGGAAGTTTCTCAAGCGTTAGGTTTCGGGTTCCGCGCCGGCTTCCTCGGTCTGCTGCACATGGATATTGTCCAAGAGCGACTTGAGCGCGAATACAACATGGATTTGATCACGACCGCCCCGAGTGTCGTATATGAAGTCCTTCTGCGCAATGGCGAAGTGATTCACGTGGAGAATCCTTCCAAGCTGCCTCCTGTCGACAAGATTGCCGAAATTCGTGAACCGATTGATTCTGTAACTATTTTTGTGCCGGATGAATATGTGGGCCCAGTCATGACGCTCTGTAATCAGAAACGCGGAGTTCAGCTTGACCTTGCCTATCACGGCCGTCAGGTTCATCTGCATTACGATTTGCCGTTGGCCGAAATTGTGCTCGACTTTTTCGATAAGCTGAAATCTTTAACACGCGGCTATGCCTCTATGGACTATGAGTTCAAAGAGTATCGTGCCGCAGATGTTGTCAAGATAGATATTCTCATCAACGGGGATAAGGTTGACGCTCTGTCCTCGATCGTTCACCGGGCTAACTCAGTAGCTCGAGGCCGCGAAATCGTGACTAAGATGCGCAGTATTATTCCTCGCCAGATGTATGACGTTGCTATTCAGGCGGCGATCGGCGTGAATGTGATTGCACGTGAAAATGTTAAGGCACTTCGTAAAAACGTTCTAGCCAAGTGCTACGGCGGCGACATTACACGCAAGCGTAAACTTCTGGAAAAACAGAAGGCTGGTAAGAAACGAATGAAGCAAGTCGGTACCGTGGAGATTCCGCAGGAAGCCTTCCTTGCCATCCTTCAGCAAGACGATAAATAACAACCCTTCAAGCGGATAAATTGAAATGACCTTTTCTTTAATCCTTTTTCTTTTAACCGTCTTTACGGGCGTTCTTTGGGTACTGGATGTCTTTATTTGGGCGCCAAAACGCCGCGCCGCTGCGCAGGACGAATTGACAGCGTTCGATCGTGATAATGCCGATTCTCTCCGTAGAGGGGAGCAGACTGTTGTGGCAACCAGAAATGCAATTGTTCAGGCCTCTACGGATCGTCCTAAGTGGCTGG
>ERZ837487.3435-NODE-3435-length-14176-cov-6.456058_pt1 | contig 14176 bp, 16 predicted proteins | sample MGYA00519911_ERZ837487 | MGnify/ENA primary metagenome ERZ837487 (study PRJEB31850, sample SAMEA3708818) | human gut metagenome | biome: human gut; feature: human-associated habitat; material: faeces | place: China | collected 2014 ...
CGCCAGGATCAGCGCCGGAAAAGACCGGAGTATCTGGATCAGGAGACGCAGCAAACGCCTTGCCCAGGACGGAAAATGCAGGGATACAGCGCCAAAAGGGGAAACGATCAGTGCCAGAGCGGATCCTGTCACGGTGCCTGTCACAGACATCTGGACTGTGTAAAAGAGAGGCAGCAGGATCTTCGGAAAAAAGGAGAGATCCGGCCGCATCATGTCGGCCGCCAGATCTGAAAGATGGGAGCTCCTTGAAATAAAAAGAGCCGGATCACATCCGGTGAAGGACGCGGCGGCGTAAAAGCAGAGAAGGAAGAGGATCCAGCCGGCAGGTTTTATATATTTTTTTCGATTTCTGTACATGGATTGCTTCCTCCTCTGAAATGCTTCTCTGCAAGGATCCGTTGGGATGGATAAATGCATAAATAGCAGGGTTCTATTATTCATAACCTAAGACAGGTGGGAGTCTTCGAGACTTAGATAAATGTTTCTCAGGATTTCCTCATTCATTTCCGATGGCGTTCCATCAAAAACCACATTTCCGTCCTTCAGCCCGATGATCCGGTCGGAAAACTCCTGAGAAAATTCAAGGTTATGGCTGTTCATAAGAATCGTGACGCCATCCTTTTCCTGAATCTCCTTTAAAAGTGTCAGGATCTGCCGCCCGGTGACCGGATCCAAGGAGGCGGCGGGCTCATCAGCCAGCAGGATTTTTGGATGACGCATGAGGGCTCTCGCGATGGCGGCGCGCTGTTTCTGACCACCGGAGAGATTTTTTACCGGTTCTTCTGCTTTTTCCAAGAGTCCCACGCGGTCAAGAAATTTCAGTGCTTCTGCCCGGCGCTTTTTTCCGTAGATTCCGAACACAGCGGGGAAAAATCCCATATCCGGCAGACAGGCAGTGAGCACATTTGCAAGGCAGGTGGAATTTTCCACGAGACAGAAATCCTGGTAGATGGTGCCGATGGATCTCTTCACATTCTTCCTGGCGGTTCCGGACATGGACGCTATGTCGCTGCCATCAAAAAGGACAGCCCCGTCCCCCGGCGTCTCCATGCCGTTTAAGATCCGGAACAGGGTGGTTTTTCCAGCTCCGGACGGACCGATCACGGAGACGAACTCGCCCTGGGGGACGGTAAATGTCACATGGTCAAGGGCACGGGTCCCGTTTTTAAATTGTTTTCCTACGTTCTGAAGAACGATTTCCATGAAGATACCTGCCTTACAAATAATGAATCAGTAAAAAATTGGGATCTGTTTAGTTCATAGACTTTAACATTTCCTGTGCGGCGCGTTCCCCGTCATAGTTCGCGTCATCGCCCCACTCGTAGCCGACCTGACTGAAGACTTTGATGATGTCTTTGCCTTCATCGGTTCCTGCGATCTCGATGAAGGAATCACCGAGAGCCTGACGGAAGTCAGCGTCCTGCATAAGGTCGGAAGTTTTGCTGTAAGCGATCATATCGTTGTAGATTCCCTCTGTGACACCGATGATGCCTGTCTGCTTTACCATATCATCAGTGCCGCCGAATTTCTCTTTCCAGTCCGGCGCATATTTTGTGCGGATATGGCCGTAGGAGACCATGAGGTCTGCCTGTCCGGAGGCGAGGCGGGCAAGGGATGTGGTGTAGGAATCAGACTGGACCGCATTTGCGAGGTCAGCGATGGTCTTTCCGTAGCGCTCGTTTAACCATAAGGACGGATAAATGTAGCCGGACGCGGAGGTCGGTCCCATGACTGCCCAGGTGGCGCTGTTTAAGTCATCCCAGGTAAGTTCCTCGCCGTTGTTGACTTTTGCTAAGAGCTCCTGACCTTTTTCACTCGGTCCTGCGAGAATGATGGAGCGGTAATATGTGCTCATTTTGTCTGTGTTTTCCTCGATGGTGCCGTCGTTCCAGTCCTTCGGATCCTCGGAGTCCTTATTGATGGCGTAGCGGAGAGCCGTGAGGAGAACGTCGCAGTCATCGGAGAACAGGACATAGTTTCCTCCGGAGATAAATCCGATATCAGCGCTTCCTGCGCTCAGTGCCTCACCGACAGCGGTGTAACTTGTTCCGACGGTCATGTCGATGTCTTTGACATCGTAGCCTTTTTCAAGCAGTGTCTCTTTTAAAAGGTTCTCTAACGGCTCTGTTGCTGTCGTGATCATATCTGCGTCCGCATACGGGGAGAAAGCGATCTTTAAGGAATCGATGGATTTTGTCTCTGCGGAAGCGGCTGCTTCAGAAGTGCTTTCCGCAGAAGCGGCAGCTGTGGTCTCCCCTGTGGAAGCAGCCGGTGCGTCCGTTTTGGAAGAACATCCTGCAGTGAGTCCGAGGCAGAGTGCCAGGGAGAGAGCCGGTACAACAAATTTTCTCATAATATAATACCTCCATAGCCCGTCAGGGCAGAATATATTTTCTGCTGAAAGAATGGGACACCGGGAAATACGGTGAAATAGTTTCAATATCCGCTAATGGTCAGGACACTGTGAGAGCGTGATCGTTCCGAATAAGAAATAGAACGCGTTCAGCTGCCATGAATCCGGAAGAAACAGGCGGATAAAGAAAAAGGCATGCCTTTTGCAGCATGCCGTAAAAATGACTTTCAGGCAGAATGCTGACAAGCCGCGGACATGGATCCGCGGCATGGGACGGTCGATCCTTTCTGGGATCCTCTCAGCCCGGAACACGGGCTCCCTCGCAATCTGGTCTTCGTCATCAAGTAATTGAATTGACCGCAGCACCAGGGCGCTCCCCCTCATGCTGCATTCCGTTAACCGATTTGGATTGTAGCACAGGAGATGGAAAAAGGCAAGAGAGGAAATTTCTGAAAGGCCGCCGGGAAAAAGCGATGGGCGGGGAACACAAGGCTGTAAGCAGGCTGCACGGAATATATGAAAAATATCGATGGATCCATGCGAAATTCGCAGTCTTGAAAGCATGTACGAAAGCATGTACGAAACCGGGTGCAAACTTGACTTTTCCGCGCGGAAAGTATATAGTAAGTCTTGTCAGAAAAAAGAAAATAAACAGACCGGGGAGCCTGACGGATCAGGCTGAGAGTTGGCTGCATCGCCAAGACCCGTATACCTGATTTGGATCATGCCAACGTAGGAAGCTGCTGAAGAGAAAGAGTAGAAGTGGAGATACCTGCGGGTGTCTCCTTTTTTTACGCGAACAACGAGCCAAAGTCCGCGCTTGCGCGAGACCTTGGCGACTGTCGCGATAACAAGGGGAAACTCGCGAAGCGTGTTTTCACTTGTTATAACAGGAATTCCGGGGAATTCCCTATTACACAAAAGGTACTGACGTGCCAATGCTGTGCACTCGTGCGAAGATGTAGATCGTCGCAAGCGGCCGCGCGAGGAGCGGGAATGTGCGAGGCGCGTTTCATGTATTGTAGGAGGTAGAAGATATGAACTGCAGACCGGAAGATATGCTGCTTTACGCGGTGACAGACCGCGCGTGGTTAAATGGTGAGACTCTGGAGAGCCAGGTGGAAAAGGCTTTAAAGGGAGGAGCAACATTCGTTCAGCTGAGGGAAAAAGAGCTGGATGAGGAACTGTTTTTAGAAGAGGCGAAGAAGATCAAAAAGCTCTGTGCCGAATATCATGTTCCCTTTGTGATCAACGACAACGTGGATATCGCTCTTAAGATAGACGCGGACGGCGTTCATGTGGGACAGAGCGATATGGAAACTGGAAAAGTGAGGGAAAAGCTGGGACCGGATAAGATCATCGGTGTTTCCTGTAAGACGGTGGAACAGGCGCTTCTTGCGAAAAAGCACGGGGCAGATTACCTCGGCGTCGGAGCGATGTATCCGACAGGAACAAAAAAGGACGCCACAGCGGTGACACCGGAGGCGCTTTCTGCGATCTGTCAGGCGGTGGATATTCCGGTGGTAGCCATCGGCGGAATCAATAAGAACCGCCTGGAGCCCCTTAAGGGAACCGGCGTGGACGGCGTTGCGGTCGTCAGCGCGATCTTTGCGGCGGAGGATATTGAGAAGGCGACACGAGAACTGAAAGAGGCGGTAAGAGAAATCTTATAATATAATTTTTTAAACACTACATTCAAACAAGCCAATAAGCCAGAAGAAAAATACTACTTGCCTGAAAATATGAATGTTAAATTCACAGAGCAGCAATTTTCCCTCTGGGTTTTGGAATAGATCAAGCGGAAATATACTTCCGCGGCGGCACATTGGGGGCACCACCTTGCGTCGCCTAATAAAAAGTTATTGATGCCTGAAAGGAGTTTTTTATGATGAAGACAGCATTAACGATCGCTGGAAGTGATTCCAGCGGAGGCGCCGGCATCCAGGCCGATTTAAAGACGATGATCGCAAACGGAGTATACGGAATGAGCGCGATCACAGCACTGACGGCCCAGAACACGACCGGCGTCCAGGGGATTTTCGAGGTAACACCGGAATTCCTGGAACAGGAGATCGACAGCGTATTTACGGACATCCGTCCGGACGCGGTAAAGATCGGCATGGTTTCTTCTGCGGGACTTATCAGGTCCATCGCAAAGAAGCTTCATGAGTACAAAGCAGAAAATATCGTTGTGGACCCGGTCATGGTGGCGACAAGCGGATCAAAGCTGATCAGCGACGATGCCATCGGCACATTAAAAGAATACCTGTTTCCGATGGCGGCAGTCCTGACCCCGAATATCCCGGAGACAGAGGTTTTATCAGGGATGGAAGTAAAGTCCGCCGAGGACATGATCGCGGCGGCAAAACAGATCAGTGAGACATATCACTGTGCGGTTCTCTGCAAAGGCGGTCATCAGTTAAATGATGCCAACGATCTCTTATACCGGGACGGCGGTTACCGCTGGTTCAACGGAAAGCGGATCGACAACCCGAACACCCACGGGACCGGCTGCACCTTATCGAGTGCCATCGCCTCCAACCTTGCAAAAGGCTATGACCTCGACACCGCAGTGGAGCGCGCGAAAGCGTACATTTCCGGTGCGCTTGCAGCCATGCTGGACCTTGGACACGGATCCGGCCCGATGGACCACGGATTTGATTTCCGCGGAAAAGGATTTGCGGAGGAATATGTATGACGATGACAGAACGCCTTCTTGAGGCGACAAAAGAGATATGGGCAGGCTACAATGAAAAGCCATTCGTAAAAGGAATCGCGGACGGCAGCCTGGACCACGAAAAATTTAAATATTATATGATACAGGATTATCTGTATCTTCTTGACTATACAAAGGTATTTTCCATCGGCACGGCGAAGGCGAAAAACCTCGACGCTATGCGCCTGTTCGCGGGTTATACCCATTCGATCCTGGACGGTGAGATGGATATCCACCGCGCGTACATGACGAGACTTGGAATCGCGAAGGAGGAGGCGGAGCAGACACCGGTCGCTCTTGATAATCTGTCCTACACCTCCTATATGCTTCGTGTCGCTTACGAGGAAGGAGAGGCGGAGGTCATGGCGGCGATCCTTTCCTGCGCATTAAGCTATGAGTTTATCGCGAAGAAGATCCTTGCGGAGTATCCGGCTGCAGATAAGCATGAGTTCTATGGGGAATGGGTCAGCGGATATGCGTCCGATTCCTACCACGAGGACAATGAGGTGCTGGCTGATCTGATGAACCGCCTGGCGGAGGACTATTCCGAGAAGCGGAAACAGCATCTTGTAGAGATCTTTACAGCATGCTCCCGCTATGAGGCGGCATTCTGGGATATGGCATGGGAAATGAGGCAGTAGGATGCTGAAATTTGACAATGTAAGCTTTCAATATGATGTGGAAGATTTCTCCATCATTGACCACCTTTCCTTCGATGTACAGGACGGGGAATTCGTGTCCGTCATCGGCGCTTCCGGCTGTGGTAAGAGTACGATCTTCCGGCTTGTGAACAAGCTTCTTCTGCCGGCTTCCGGCGAGATCCTGGTGGACGGAGAGTCCATTGAGAGGAAGAGAAACTACTGTGGATACATGCCGCAGCAGGATCTTTTATTTCCATGGCGGACCGTGAGGGAGAATCTCCTGTTGCCGATGGAGATCCGGGGCGGATATTCGAAAACGGAGATGAGAGAGAAAGCGGACGCGGCGCTGGAATCGGTTGGTCTTAAGGACTGGGGTGACAAAATGCCGAAGGAGCTTTCCGGCGGCATGCGCCAGAGAGCGGCGTTTGCGAGAACGGTGCTCACGGGTTCCGACCTTCTGCTCCTCGATGAGCCATTTTCAGCCCTCGATTACCTGACGAGGATCTCCATGCGGGAATGGCTTTTAGAGCAGTGGGAGAGGGAGAAAAAGACAGTCCTTTTTATCACGCACGATGTGGAGGAAGCGGTCTTTTTGTCCAGCCGGATCCTGGTTGTAGAGGAATCACCGATCACCCATCTGCGGTCCATTGATGTCCCGGCAGAATATCCGAGATCCAGGGACGAGCTTCGGAAACCGGAGATACTGGCCTTGAAGGAGGAGCTGATCGGTATGCTGAGGAAGGAGACGTCATGAGTAAGAAGATGAAGAAGGATCATGCGCGGGTTCCTTCCGGGGCTTCGCGCGGACAGACCCATAATGTTCTGAGTACGAATCTTCCGGCGGCGATTCTGGTGGCAGCTCTGCTGATCTTCTGGCAGGCGGCGGCTATGGGGATCGACGCGGCGTATATCCTGCCGTCACCGACCCAGGTGGTGGTACGGCTCTGGGAGCTTAGAGGTCCGTTATTTAAGGCACACCTTCCGGCAACGATGTCGGTGGTGGGGATCGGACTTCTGATCTCCATTATTCTTGGCCTTGGTCTGGCCGTTCTGATGGATGCCAGCGAGACAGCGGAAAAGGCACTTTATCCGCTTATCATCGCGTCCCAGACGATCCCGACGACAGCTCTGGCGCCGCTTTTTGTGCTCTGGTTCGGATATACGATCTGGAGCAAGGTGCTTGTGACGGTGCTGATCACGTTTTTCCCGATCACGATCACAGTATTCGACGGATTTAAGTCGGTGAAGACGGAGATGGAAGAGCTGCTCTTTACCTTTGGCGCGGATAAACGCCAGATTTTTATGAAGTTAAAGGTTCCGGCTGTCCTGCCCTGCTTTTTCTCGGCGATCAAGATGGCGGTTCCGTTATCGATCATCGGAGCGGCCATCGGTGAATGGCTGGGAGCCCAGAGTGGACTTGGATATTTCAGCAGGAGAATGATGACACAGCTTGATGGAGCCGGAGTGTTCGCACCGATCTTATTGTTATCGGTGGCAGCGATGGCGGCTGTCTGGGTGGTCACACTGCTTGAAAAACGGATCATTCACTGGAGAAATGAGTAGAAAATGACAGAAGTTGTCTTTCGGTCAGGAATGTGGAAGTTCAAGCTCCTGGCAGAATTTTGCGATTATATGGAAATGAGTTGGGCAGAATCAGTATCTATGGAATGCACAACATGAAATTCTGGCTGACTAGTGAAAGAGCAGGACAAATTATTTTGATAACGAAAGGAAATGACATGAAAAAAGGAATGAGAATCGCTGCAGCGGTGATGGCTGCGGCTTTCAGTATGACAGTACTTGCAGGATGCGGTAAGAGTGAGACAAAGACAGCGGAGACGACGGCAGCCGCTTCAGCGGACAACAGCAGCGCGGCAGATACAACAGCAGCTTCCGGTGAAAAAAAGGATCTCCGTGAGGTCAACGTGGTATTGGACTGGTATCCGAACGCGATCCACACCTTTATTTATACCGCCATCGAGCGCGGATATTATGCGGAAGAGGGGCTTGATGTGAAGGTCCGCTTCCCGGCGAATGCGAATGATGCTCTGGCACTTGTCGCTGCCGGCAAGGCGGAGATCGGAATGTATTATCAGCAGGATGTGATCCAGGCGGTTGCAAATCAGGGAACGAAGATCAAGTCCATCGGCGCGATCGTGCAGTCTCCGTTGAGCATTGTACTTTCTTTAAAGGATAAGAATATTACAAGCCCGTCCGATCTTGTCGGAAAGACGGTTGGATACGGCGGAACAGCTCTCAGTGAGTCTATTGTGAAGACCATGATGGAGTATGTGGGCGCGGATGCGTCAGATGTAAATCTGATCGACGTTGGATTTGACCTGATGAGCTCTATGACTACCGGCAACGTGGATGCCACCATCGGCTGTCTTGTGAACCATGAGGTTCCGCAGCTGGAGGAAGAGGGCTTTGACGTCAATTATTTCATGGCAAACGGATATGGCATTCCGAATTATTATGAGGAAGTGTTCCTCGCAAATAATGAGATGATCGAGAGTGAGCCGGAGGTCTTAAAGGGCTTTTTACGTGCATCTGCAAAGGGCTTTGAGGACTTTAAGAAGGATCCGGACGGCTGCCTCGCGATCCTCATGAACAACCAGAATGAGGAGAATTTCCCGCTGACACAGAGCGTTGAGGAGAAATCCTGTGAGACTCTGCTGCCGCTTATGGAGACGGAGGATGCTCCGTTCCTGACACAGACGGAGGAGTGCTGGCAGGAGAACATCGACTGGATGCTTGAGAGTGGACTGATCGATCAGAAGGTTGAGGTTTCTGATGTGATGGTGGACCTCGGGGAGTAGGTTCCTTGGGGAAATCTTATAGGAATTGAGAAATACCGGGATGGCGGGGAGACTGCTGTTCCGGTATTTTTGTTGGTTTGAGTCAGGCACCCGGTTCCGGAGGCTGACCTGCGCTGGGGATTGAAGATTTAAGTATAGATCTGGATGATGTATATAGTTGTTACTGTGGAAAAGAACGCTTGTTCATATGAAAGATATGTATTATAATTGAGGTTAGATAACGTTTTTTCGAAGAAAAAAGAGATGTCTGGATGGAGGAAAACTGTACTGTTTCGGTTTTTGAAAATCAGGCATCCGCGTCCAGCGGCAGTCTTGTGCTGGATATTGACGAGATTGAATGGGAGGAAGGTTATGACAGAACAGATGAAGAAGGAGCGGGCAAGGCGGCTGTTTTTGATTGCTTTCGTGTTATTTACGTTTGCGAACGGATTTGGCGGCAGTATTATCTCGAACTATTTTAAGGGCGTGTATCAGGTGGACTCAGTGCAGAGGGGGCTTTTGGAGATTCCGAGGGAGCTGCCGGGAGTTGTGGGAGTGTTTGTGATCGCGGCACTGTCGGGATGTGGGAATCTGACGTTGGCGATGATCAGCTTCTGCCTGTACGCGGTGGGAATGTTTGTCCTTGGACTCTTATCTCCGGGATATCTCTTAATGCAGCTGTTTGTGTTTATCTATTCTCTCGGGGATCATATTGTCATGCCGGTCCGGGATGCGATCGCGATGGATCTCGCGGATGAGGGGAAGACGGGAACGTTTCTCGGAAAATACCGGGGATATGCGACGATGGGGTCCATGGCGGCATCATTGCTTGTATTTATCGGGTTCCGGTACGGGGCGTTCTGGTTCCGGGCGGACAGATCGATCGTTCCGTCGTTCTGCGTGTCACTTGTAGTCGTTGCGGCGGCGTTATTCTTCCTGTGGAGACTGAGAAGAGAGGTTCCGGCCCTTGATGTGCGGAAGCATGATGAGAAGAAAAAAGGACTGCCGCTTAAGAAGAAATACATTCCTTATTATATCGTTACAGGGGTTTATGGTTTCCAGAAACGGATGCGTCTGGTGTTTGCACCGTGGATCATTATCGAGCTCCTTGCGATGGGGGCAGATACGGTGGCGCTTCTTGGAATCGCGGCGCATTTTGGCAGCAGTATGATTGCTCCGCAGATCGGAAAATTTCTTGACCGGTATGGTGTGAAAAAGGGACTTGTTCTGGAGAGTGTGACGATCGGGGCGATTTTTCTGTATGCGGCCTGGGCAGTCCATGGGATCACGTCAGGTGTGTTTACGGGGAGAGTGGAGCAGATCTTTGCGTTCACGGCATATATTTTTATTATGATCGCAGATCATTTTAACGCGGTTCATGTGATGTTAATGAAAAAACTCAGCGACTCTCCGGCGGACGTGATGGAGAACCTGTCCTTCGGCCTGAGTGTGGATCATGTGCTGGCAGTGACGGTCTCCGGGCTTTTAGGCGCTGTCTGGAAGTTTGTCGGTCCGGAGTGGGTGTTTGTATTGGGAGCAGCGGTCTGCCTGGTGCATTTCGGGGTGGCTGTGTGGCTTGGAAAGAGAGCATGATAAAGAAGACACAAAATAGCTGGCGGATATGATAAATTTAAGGAGAAACAGAATATGATTTTTGTATCGCACTATGATTCACCGCTTGGAATCCTTTATCTGGCGGCGGATGAAGAAGCGTTAAAGGGAGTCTGGTTTGAGGGGCAGAAATATTTTGCTTCCGGGTTAAAAGAGAACGGGACAGAGGAGAAGGAAACTCCTGTCTTGAAGAGGACGAGAGAGTGGCTGGATCTTTATTTCGCAGGGAAAGATCCGGAGTTTCTTCCACCGCTGGCGCCGGACGGATCAGAATTCCGGAAAGAGGTCTGGAAGCTCCTGCTTACGATCCCATACGGGAAGACGATGACTTACGGAGAAATCGGCAGAAAAATTGCTGAGATGACAGGAAAAAAGCACATGTCCGCTCAGGCCGTCGGAGGCGCAGTCGGCCACAATCCGATCTCGATCCTGATTCCATGCCACCGGGTGGTCGGAACGAACGGTAGTCTCACCGGGTATGCGGGCGGAATTGAGAAAAAGATCGGGCTTTTGAAACTGGAACAGACGGACATGTCCGGGATGTTTGTGCCGAAGAAAGGGACGGCGCTGTAGTTGAGAAGTGCTGTATGTTCGCGTGTATGGTTTCGTCTTCTGAGCTGTGAACAAAATATGCAGTAACATACGAAATGACGGGGGTAGTGTAGAAATGTGAAAATTTTGCATTACACCTGTTTTTTATGATATTATGGTAGCGGAAGAATCTAGATTGCGTTGAGGTGCGGCATGAAGATACAGAAAAAATGGCTCTATATACTGCTGACTGCAGCAGGTGTGTTCGGTGTGGTCACAATTCTCTTTTTTTCAGGTGAAAAATGGCTGCGTGATGGCTGGTATTATATCCCTGACAGGGCGATCGCCATTGCACTTGGGCTCTGCGTGTTCTGGCAGATCGTGCTGACAGCGGGGACATGTTTTTTTCTGGCGTGGATCAGAAAGAAATTCGACGGCTGGATGAGAATGATTATCAGGGTACCGGTGATCGTGGCGGCGGTATTTCTGTTCCTGTTTTTGGCATGGAACTGGTTTCTTTACAGTCTTGGATCTGAGCAGAAAGTGGAGCAGTATGATGAACACATTGCCCTGTATGTAACGAATACATTTGTGAGAACGAGATTCCGGTATCCGCATTATATGTATGAGGTAAACTGGCTGTTTATGAGGAGCCTGAGTGATGAGGAGCAGCAGGAAGCTGTTTTACAGTACGGAGATCCGGATGATTATTACAGGGAATATCATTAACGGCAGACGCAGATATGCGACGGAAGAAAAACTGCAGTTGGAGAGTTATGTGATTCAGAAAGGAAAATAAACGATGCGATATTTAAAACCACATTTTTACGATAAATTTGTCTGTACGGCCGGAGACTGCCCGGATACCTGCTGTGCGGGATGGCAGATCATGATTGATGATGCTTCTCTGGAGAAGTATAAAAACGTGCAGGGGGAGTTTGGAAAACGCCTGCATAATTCGATCAACTGGGAAGAGGAGTGCTTCTGTCAGAATGAACGGCGGTGCGCATTTTTGAATGATGAGAATCTGTGTGATCTCTATAAGGCACTGGGACCGGACGCGCTCTGCGATACCTGCCGCCTTTATCCGAGACACACGGAGGAATTTGAGGGACTAAGGGAATTATCCCTGTCACTTTCCTGCCCGGAGGCGGCGAAGATCATTCTTTCCTGCAAGGAGCCGGTCTGGTTCCTTGAGGAGGAGACGGACGAGGAGGATGATTTTGACGAGTTTGATTTTATGATGTTTTCGAGACTGGAAGACACCAGAGATGTTCTTTTCTCTGTTTTACAGGATCGAAATCTGTCGTTGACGATTCGCATGGCAGCGTGTGAGCAGCTGGCGGAGAGATACCAGATCTGTATGGAGAAAGGAAGAGAGTTTGAGATCGATGATCTGCTTCAGGAATGCGAACGCCATCACAGGGAGGGAACCTTGCGGGAGTTTATATCGGAAAGTCTCTCGGAAAAGGGCGTGGATGCGGCATCTTTTCATCAGTGGGAGTGGCAGAAGGAAGAACTTCAGGTGCTTTATGGCCTGGAACGTCTGCGTCCGGAGTGGGATCAGGTGCTTGACGGAGCGGAAAAGTGGCTGTATCAGGGAAGCAAAGAGGAATATTTTAAGATCTGCGAGGAATTTCACCGGATGTATGGGGCGATGAGCAGCCATAAAGAAGAGTGGGAAAATATGGGCGAACAGCTTTTAATGTTCTTTGTCTATACATATTTCTGCGGGGCAGTCTATGACGATATGGTCTGCTCCAAGCTGGAGCTGGCGTTGTTCTCTGTCCGGTGGATTCAGGAATTTCTGATCGTCCGGTGGCTGGAAAATGGGAAGAAGCTGTCCATGCAGGATGTGGAGGAGCTCTCCTGGCGGTACGCGAGGGAGATCGAGCACTCCGATGATAACCTGAATGCGCTGGAGGACTGGCTGTTTGGGATGTATGCGCCGGAAGGATGTATGTTGGAGGAGGAATAAAGCTCATTTATTCTTTTATGGAGTAATGCAGTTTGTAATTATAAGGTGTAACTGATATTTTGGGCTGAAATTTGTATTTTATCAGTTATAACTTATAAAATTGTAAATTTGCTTTTGAATATCATCCGTTCTTTTCGCCTGGTGTTATAATAAGGGTATTGTTTGTTAAGAAAATGAGGATAAAACTATGCAGGAAAAACAAAAGAAAATGATACTGCGGATCAGCATGTATCTGATCGGTATTGTAATTTTGGCGTGTGGAATCACGATGAACACCAAGACGAAGCTCGGTGTCTCTCCGATTATTTCGATGCCCTATGCGGTGGCACAGATCTGGGGATTTGAGACGGGAAAGGCGGTGTTTGCCGCCGTATTTGATCTTTATTTTGCTGCAGATCATCCTGTTAAAAGGGAAGTTTCCGCCGTTTCAGCTTTTACAGATAGCGGCAAGTTACCTGACCAGCGCCTTTATCACGATTTTTGACGGAATCCTGCCGTCTCCGGATCAGCTCGGAATGCGCCTGGCGCTCCTGGTTCTGGCAATCATCCTGACTGGAATCGGAGCGGCTATCACCGTCGATGTCAACATCGTTCCGAACCCGGCAGATGGTCTGGCGAGAGTACTCGGGGAAAAGTGCGGAAAGAACATGGGATTTGGAAAGAATCTGTTTGATTTTTCTGCGATTGTGATCTCTATTGTTATTGGTATGATCGGAGCCGGACATATCGTGGGGATCGGGATCGGAACGGTTGTGGCTATGATATGTACGGGGAGAGTGATTGCGGTGTTTAATCATTTTTTGAAGAAGAAAATTGAGATGAGTGTGATGTGAAAGGATTGGGGATATGGCATCGAGTAAAGCGTATTTAGATTTTATACTGGAACAGTTATCTGGTCTGGAAGAAGTAACTTACCGGGCTATGATGGGGGAATATATTCTCTATTATCGCGGGAAGATCGTCGGTGGGATCTATGATGACAGGCTCCTTGTGAAGCCGGTGAAATCGGCAGTTTCTTATATGCCGGATGCCCGGTATGAATTGCCTTATGATGGGGCGAAGGAGATGCTGCTGGTGGAAGAGGTTGATGACCGGGAGTTTTGACTGGGCTGTTTGAGGCGATGTATGAGGAGTTGCTGGCGCCGAAGGTGAAGAAAAAGAATTAGGTAAAAATTAAATCGAGAGGTACGCACAGAACTGCCTCCGGCCTCGGGTACCGGGGATTTCCGGGCGGTTCCTCTAAGCTTGCGGAAGAATGCTAAGGGCGGAGAAAATGGGACACAACTCGCTTCGCTCAGACAAGTGTCCCATTTCCTCCAACGCATTCTCCCACGAGCCAAGAGGAAGCCATGCCCGAAAATCCATGCACCCGTGTCCGGAGGCAGTTCTGCGCTGGGAGGTGGCTGAATGGAAGGAATGCGGTGGGAGTGTACCTCGAAAGAGAGAATTTTTTTGGCAGAGGGGATAGGGGGAGATTGATGAGAAGGTCTTATGGGGATGTCAGGGGATAACTTACAGATAATTAACTAAAATATAAACAATATATTA
>ERZ837487.3444-NODE-3444-length-14156-cov-15.753705_pt1 | contig 14156 bp, 15 predicted proteins | sample MGYA00519911_ERZ837487 | MGnify/ENA primary metagenome ERZ837487 (study PRJEB31850, sample SAMEA3708818) | human gut metagenome | biome: human gut; feature: human-associated habitat; material: faeces | place: China | collected 2014 ...
CAGAAAATTTGCATACTCTTTAACAAGACCTTCCATATAATTTTCCTGCCAGCCTGATAATTTTTCTCGAAATAGCTTCCAATCTTTTTTACTTATGTCCATGATTTTAAACCTCCTCAGTCTCATGTTAGTCTCAACAAACGATTTTAAAAATGAGACTGTCTTGAGACTACAACTTTATAATTTACCTGCAAATCCCGGTTTTATCGCATTTTGCTATATCATAGAGTCTCACTCAGTCTCAAATCTAGTGAGACTTCTTTGAGACTAACTTTGAAATATTCGTTTTTCAGAAAGCTCTTTAATCGTCTCTCTTTAGAAAGCTTTTTCTTAGAATATTCTGATTTTAGCCACTTGATTTTTCTCAAAATTTCTATGACATTTCTACGACATTTTCTATGACATTCCCCATCTTCATTATAAGAGTTACTTAAACCAAATTTGTGCCTTTAACCAATTCAGTTTTTACATTCTCATGACTTCAACACATAGAGCTTTTACATTCATCAATACTCTATACCTCATTTTTATTCTATGAATACATACTTTCCCTTTCCTTTACCATTCACCGCTTTAACAACTTTCATGTCTCTAAGTTTTGTCATGACTGCTCTTGCTGTGGATGGTGAGCAATCAAGAATTTCTTTTATTTCTTTTGTTCCAAAAATTTGATTTTTCTCTATTTCATCATACACCTTAAGAATATTTGCTTTCGAAGGTTCATTATATTTTTGCTGCTCAATCGCCGACTTTATCCTATCAGCCGCCGATTTTTTATCGTCAATCGCCGACTTTTCTTCTCCAATCGCCGGCTTTTGGCAATCAAGCAACGACTTATTGACTGCAACAGCCAATTTTTTTAATGAATCAGCAGTTTTTTCAACAATAATTTTTCCAACTTTTGAATTATAAATAACCGCTTGCAACATAAAAGCATTTGTATGATAAACAGGATCTTTTAGTCCCACCTGCTCCAACTCATTACACATGCGATTAACACCTTCGCCAAATTCTTTTACAAATTTATAGTTCTTTAAAAACTCTGCAATCTTAGGATTTCTGGAAAAATGTGTAAAACGTATATTGTCTGCCCTTACAAGTCCCGGAAGTTTCCCAGGACTTTCAACTACTATATGGTCATCAAACATTTTTATCTGAATATCTGTACCGGTAATACTATAAGCACGATGAGTAACAGCATTTACAATCAATTCCTGTCTGACAAACTTAGGATATTCCTCATCTGTAACAAATGTTCCGTCCGGTCCAAGATATGTTTTTTCTTTTACCTGCGTATCCAAATATGCAATTGCTTCATTTATCATATTAAGTAGTGTTCCTTCAAAGATAACATCCTTTATAACATTCATTTCTGTTCCAAATTTTTCTTCTGTTCCCTCATAACGTATAAAACGGATCCTTGCACGAGGAAAGAAATTTTGCGGATTCTTTCCAAATAACAAAATTGCAGCGGTACTGATTTGAATCTCGCCATCTTTTTCTTTTATGAACCCTCTGTTTTCTTTGAGATATTCCAATGGACTTTTCCCATAATCAATCTTATCTGTATATTCTTTTACAAAGTCCATATCTATATCATCTATCGTAGCATCAGGCACAGCCTTATCTTCAAAGTATCATTCTCCCCTGTCATAATTAAGCTGAAGGCGTTCTTCAAATGTCTGCAATTTAGATTTATCACCAACTCTTAAGAATACATCATCTGCCTGATTTGCATGCACTTGTGGACTTGCTTCAATATGCATTACAAGTACATGATTCTCTCTTCCCTTTTTATCGACACATGGAACTTTTTCTATTCCAACTTTAATAGTCGGATTGCAGAAATCAAATGGCACTCTTACCTTTGATGTATCTTTTGGTGCATACTCATTTGCAAGCTGTTCAGCATAAATTTTGTCTGTATTCATATAACAAACCTCCTGTAATTTTATGGTTTTATTATACAAAGATAAAAACTAAAACTGAACAGCACAAAATGCACTTTGTGTTGTTTTCTAAAACATTTACATTATACTGTATCAAATTGAGAAGTTCAATATTCTGCATTTTTAGGTTTCGGCACTTCCACAAACGCAGGAGTGCCACACCGCAATTCGCTTATCGGTAAATCAGTTCCGTTCCCACAACTTCCCTCACACAAGCCTAAATGTTATTCATTCTTCCTATCCATTCGTAAAGATTTTCAGCCTTTAACTGTTCCGTCACCCCCTGTTTATCAGCATATTCCTTTACCAATCCTGCCTTTAGTTGATGAAGTCGAATTACTGTATCATCGACTTCTTGATCTGGAGCAAAACATCATCTCTTTCGACAGTCAGGAGATCATACCGAAAGATGTCGGTTTATTTCAAGATGAGATCAACGAATTACAGGAAGATTTCACAGCTATGCTAAAAGCACTTATTTCGCTGTTAGATGGTGCAAAATATCTCTGGGAATCCAAAGAAATATAATGTTCCATCTCCCCTTGCATTTTGGAATTGTGCAGATCGTGCGGATTTTAAAAGTATAATTGAAAAAAGCGATACGATATGTTAGAATTTTATTGGATGCCACCATAACGGTAGGCGGTTGGCCCTCTCCGGAGGGACTGTGACCCTCCGATTACATAGAAACCCATTTGAGAATCTGACGAAAGTAGGGCTGAGCCAATGAGTATTATTGATTTTATCGCAGTGGTAAGCTTCGGCTTAACCTGCTTTGGATTAGGATATTCCCTTGGTAAGGATACTGATAAGACACAGAAATAGCCGCCCCGGTCTGGTAAACTGAGCGGCTATTTTCACTTATAATTTACTGGGCCAACCGTCTATCGGTGGCATCTTTTCTACTAATAATATAACACGATTGTTTCATGATTTCAAGAAAAACCTTTTCCTTTCCCCTTATCTCCATTATTAAAATATGCAATTATCCAGTTTCTTATACCTTCGCCAGATAATTATAACCTTCATTCATTGTACTCATCTTTCGTGATCACACCAATTTCTAACGGGTTCCTTCTCATTACATTTTATAAAATTGTTCTGCTGCCCCACTCAAATCATTTATTTATGCCACTTTTAAGTTATTAAAAAGCCCCCCCACAATATTTCTACTATTTCAGATTGCTAGTATTATAAACAATAAAATTCTCTTTTGCCTTTCAAATGAAACGGAAAGTTACGATTGTTTCTTAACATAATAGGATTGACTTCTATCTATTACGCTATCATAAATCTAAAATCGTATCTAGTCTAGATTACAGCATTTCTCTATACCATTATATTTCCAATAACTACTCTTGGAACTTTTTACTTAGCCTTAGTATATTTTCGCCTAATGAATATAGCTCCTTTCTAAAACAATCCACATCAATACTGATTTTTTTACAATTAATGATATTATATTGACCCATTTCATACAACGAAGGAAAAAGAGGACCGTTTAAGGCATTTCGCACTCTTAATAGATATACATAGGTTTCCGTATCAATAATATCTCTATAGTCAAGAATCTTTCTTGTATCTTCCAAAATTGCATTCTTAAATCCAAATTCCATAAATTTAAAATAATCCACATCTTCTTCCACATGTCTAAGACCATTAGCGCTAAACACTCGGACGCCTTTTTCGCAGAAATCATTATTTACATATGAATTGATACTATCAATAACCTCCTTGATTTTTACTTGCATTAATTGAACAACATCAAATTCTGCACATCTTGAAGGATTTTCCATTTCTGGACTGCATTTATATATAAAATATAAATATCTATTCATCATATCAAAAATATAGTTTTTTACCTCATTTGACAATTCCTGCTTAAGCAACTGTTCTTTTTCAAGCAGCAGCTTTTCTTCTTTTCTTTTATTTGAAATAATTATTTGTTTTACATCTTTAATCGCTCCATCTAAGTTTTCATAATTTCGTTGTTGATGTTCAATAATCTCATATAATTGCATTGTGGTTTTTGCTTGCTGTATATATTGCTCAGTCACCATCTCTGAAATCCTTGTAATATCATCATTATCGGAAATAAAACAATGCCTAACAACCTCTGTAATATTCTCTGTAATTTTTCTTTTTTCTAATCCAATCCTAATTTTTTTATCATCAATAGAATAAATACTATTATGATCTAAACAGAACTCAACATTTGGAAATTCATTTTTGAACCAATCGCTATCTGCAATTTTCTTCATACAATGTTCAAGTATTTTTTGATTTCTATTTTGGTTCATTAAATTTTCAATTTCTGTTTTAGTCTTTCCACAAGCCAAATCCAGAATTTGATCAACAATCTTGTCAAAAACAATATCTGTAATTTTTTCCATTTTTCAGCCTTTCATAATTTTATTTTTTACAATCAGTTTCTTAATCTATAATTATATCAGCAAAAGCATCTCTTTTCTACACATCTATCCTTTCCAATAATGAAATGGGGTAGCTGATATGAAAGGCAGGTTGCAGACCGCCATTCAAAAGCAGACTGTAACACTAAGCACCTGGACATGGGTATTTTGTTTTATCTGTATCATACAGACAGGGTATATCTTTTTTATGGATAAGGATGTTGCTAAAACGATTCCCCAGTGGTTTGTAAACCGCTGGAAGAATTGTTGTGATGCAGCTGAAATGATTGCCGGACTGTATCAACGGTGCTATGGTTATCTTACAGATTATATGCATTCTTATGTTGTAATTGGCATTATGATACTTGCTTCTGTAGGGATTTTAATAGGAGAATTTTTTCTATTCAGAAATGTATTTGACCATATTAGTGAGAAGTGGCATGACCGCTGGCAGTATTACAAAGTTATCAGAGTAAAAAGCTTAAGAAAAGCGGTGACGGTTGCTTTGTGTATCGTCAGTATTACCTTTGCATTGATTGCGGGAATGTGTATTCCGCTGGATATCAATGTGGTAAGCTGGTGGATTTGCTTTTCGATTGGATTGAACCTTCTTATATCATGGATGTTGTAAAAACAGCTATTAGGCTGTAAATTGCACTCCCACGGGCAGATAAAATATGCTCGTGGGAGGGTAATTTACAAAGGCTCAAACTGGAAGTTTATGTTCCTTATTTCTTTATTTTAGGAGTTCCAAAGAATCCCGATATTTCAACATCTGCATTATATTTAAGGTTATAAGCACCTTCTCCTATACTGATAGCCTCTGCAATCTCCCGAATTTCTTTTTCTACATTCTCTAATGTCGCATACCATCCAAGTATAGTTGTATGCTCTCCCCAAAAAGTCACTTTATCAATTCCTAGCAAAATATATTCTGGTTCATCTTTATGTGGGAACATTATTTTAGAACTTTTGACTGAATGACAAACAATCACATTTTGCTTATCATGCATTGTAATTGCAATTTTTCCTGATGGTGCAATCACAACACTTTTTTCTTCTGCTTGTTCCTTTTTCTGCATCTCTAAAGCATCATTCATTAAATAGTCTAAAGAAGTATTTAGTGTTTTCGAAAGCAATAGTAATTTTTCTGTTTCAGGATAACCATTGTCTGATTCCCATTTAGAAATTGCCTGTCTCGAAACACCTAATATTTCTGCTAATTCTTCTTGTGTAATACCTCTCTGCTTTCTGACATTTTTAAGATTTTCTCCAAAACTCATTATTCAAACCTCTTTTCATAATTATTGCAATTACTTGCAAATAAAATGTAACTCAACGGAGGATAACTTTCTACCAACTTACTTTTGCATTTACGCAACTTAAGGTTGCATTACTTAATTTAAAGCCATTTCTTCCTTTTCACATGTAACAGAAAATTCAAATTTTCCACTTCCTATTTTACCACGCACTATTCATACATTCCACTTATATTTTTCTGAAGACTTTATAAAAGGTGGACTACTATACATAGCAATCCACCCATAAAATTACCACACTTCCAGACTATCTTCCGCATCCACCCAATCTTGCATCTCACCCGTCAAAGCCAACAGAGCATACCATACTCCATAGGGGTGTCAATGGCAAGAGCATTTAATGCACACTGCGAATTAGGTGTAGTCTTCAATCCATCCTCTGCCTTATTACAGTCAATTCGTAAAAGCATATTATCAAAAGTGGTTATATCAATGCTATTGCAACGTTGGTTATATGTAGCATGGGTACTTTCCTTAGATAGTATCCTAACACAGGAACTGATATTTATGCAAGGAAAATAAACCTTACTTCACATATTACAATCTCAGCTTAACTTTTTTCATAACTAATTATGTGGATGAAGAATAAATCTCTGATTAGGATACCCCAATTCCTCTATCAATTCATCCTCTTCGAAACCAAATTTCTTATATAAATTTCTAGGTGCAATTCCTTTAACATCGTTTTCTCTAAATGTGGACACAATTATATCTTTATCTCTGTCAAGTTTATCAAGTGCTTCACTCAACAACATTGCGGCAATTCCTTTTTTTCGATAAGCTGGATCAACAGCCAAACAACATATCATATTACGCTTCCTTGAATATAAAAGCACACCAACAATATCTTGTTCGTCCTTCACGCACAAAGCACATTTGTCATTCATGAATTTCAGTACTATTATTTTATGTTCATCTATACTCTGCTCTGTCTCTAATCCTGGAAAATTCCAACTTACTTTTCTCACTAATCGCATCCATGAATCAATATCTGATGTTCTTCCAAATTCTACATTCATATTTTCTATCATTGACTATCTCCTCAAATTTGCTTTGAAATAAAATGTACAATTTCTTTCCCTGGCTCAAGGATATATGGTATCAACTCCAAAGGATATACCTTAGTACCATTCTTTAAATCTTCTAATGAAACCCAACAGAAATCCAAATCAATTCTTTCATTATCTAGCTCATCATATCCATGAAACACACCATCTAATGGAATATTATCATCCAACAAATGTACATTATAATATAAGCATATCTGATGACAAGGTCTTTTACCCCATAGAAAATAAATTTCTCCGATTGCTAACATATTATCCACCTCTATCTTAGCATGAAGCTCTTCTTCAAATTCCCGTTTAAGAGTTTCCATACTTGTCTCCATAGCCGCAACATGTCCGCCAATAATGGCATAATCATCATTCTTCGGACGCTGTAACAAGATTTTACCATTATGTTTCAATATACCGCCAACTCTGTATGAAAATACAAAATCATCATTTTTAAATAAAATATCCACTTAACCACCTCCAACCTGTTCATAAAACTTGTAGTAAAAATATATTTATAAGATCATAAATCTCCTGGTGCAAATGTATCTTTCTCACATATAAGGTAAATGTCTTTATTCATTTTTCCCTCAAACATAGCTTGTACCTTCTTCCTTTTTTATTTACCTTTTCAAAACTGATAACTCCATTACTCTACCCACAAATAGAGCCAAACTAGAGCCATTTGATAAAACAAATGCCGGAAACCCGCATAAATACAGGCTTTCGGCATTTCTGTCCGTTATTCAAACTCGCAAAGCTATCACATATATTAAACTATTTTATTTAGTTCTTGTGGTATAATCGCCTGTAATTTATTTGTTTTGCATATTTTATTTTGGCTCGCTGATTTTCTGTTGCCAATTTGTTGCCACATTCTTTTTGTTATAAACGTTGTTTTAATACATCGTAAAAATGTTCCGTTTTCCGCTGTTGACTTACAGCTTCATAAATAAAACGATATTCTCTATCCACATCATTTCTCGCTGATACATATTTTTTAATATCCGTGTATCTTTTTAATCGAGGCCAATATTGTAAAAAATCAGGTAAAGAAACATCTTCCTTCAAAAAAGTCGCTGTCGGCATATCTTTTTGTGCTGCCATGTGACATACGCGAGGACTTCTTTGGCTCCGAAAAGATTTGTAAGTACACGGCGTACACCCATATAATAATCACCAATCTTTTCATCTGACAGTGCAAAATCTTCATCTATGGAGAGTCTTTGTCCGTGTTTTGCAGGTCTTCCTTTTCTGCCTGTGGGTGCCGGTGCCAAATCATAAATGACAGAGTCTGACCTTGCATTACCGATCAGGTCAAGATTAGGGTATTCGTCAACAACGGAAACAAGACTCTTTTTCATATACCAGCTGTCACAAAGGATGATAACATTTTTCTTTTGTGAAAATTCAGGCATAACCTAGCGGACCATAGATGCGGCAAGCTGCAGTTTTGATTCTTTTTTCTGCCACATCCTGTAACCTAAAGGTACAGCAAGATAGGAAATCTTGTTGTGTTTCCAAACCGGTACGCAGAGCATCAGGCTTACAAAACAATGCCCATTTAAGTAATTAGAGACATTGTGGGCAGCATGGTCAAAAAGTTTTGATACATTTTCAAATTTCGTGCCAAATTTTGTAACCATAGTATCGTCTATGCAAAGAAATACCGGCTGAGTTTTTAATAAATCCGGAATCAGATGTAAAGCAGTCCGTGCAGTCACATTCATGAACCTGGAATAGTCAGCCTTAGCATAAGAACATGCATGGTAAAATCCCTTTCCAGTTTGGAAAAGAACTTCAGTAAGTTCTTCCTTATAATGTAATTAATATAATATTTTACTTAACACATTTGCGTTAGATTATGTTGCCAAATCGTTGCCAGAACTTAACACTTTTTGTTTGGAATAGGCGTAAATAAAGGCTCAATTTTCACAAATGTGTCAGGGGCAAACCCTATTTTATAAAAAATGGCAAAGAGAAACTTTATTTCCATTCCTCTTCCCCACTCATTACATTTTATAAAATATGTTCTACTGTCCCTTTCAAATCCTTTATTTATGCCACTTTCAGACCCTTAAAAAAAGAACCCGACACAGTATTTCTACTATGTCAGATTCTTGGGATTATAAAAAATAAAATTCTATTTTGCCTTTCAAATGAAAGTTACGATTGCCCTTTGACATAGTAACATTGTCTAATTATAGTATAATAAACAACATACATTTTTGCAAGTAAATATTTGTTATAACACATAAATCTCTAAATTTATTCTCTTGTACAGCTTCTGCAGGAAAAGGTATGGATGAGTTAAATAAATTTTCATATGATGATAACCTAAATTATATATTACAAAATATAATGATGGAAGAAAACAATGGAAATTTTTATAATTTCTCAACGAAAGCCGAAAATCTGTATGACTCTGTAGATTCTGATATGCTAAAAAACATGGTGGCTATGGTCGTAAGAAAATATTTCTTAAATCATGAGATTGTGTTAAATGGAAAAGCCCAGCATGTAGCAGACAAGTTTTTTGGACAAGACGATATGAAAAAGTTGCAAATATTACAAGCCAAGAATCGTATTGTGAAAAAATAGCAACCATTATGTTGGAGTTGCACCAACAGGTCATTTAATTATAAAAGATAATGACCAACTTTTACAATTGTCATACACATAATTGTGTTTATAATGGTTGCCTTTTATAGTATATTCAATGTGGAAAAAAATATGACAAGCAACAAAATCATAAATACTAAGAATATATACCATTGCCCTATACTTCTTTTCCAGTCCATTCCTTTGATGCTCATACCGCTCTTTCGCCTGCTGATATGCCTTGCGGTCACAGTTTCGGTACCTTTCGTAGAGTACTGGCTTTCCAACCGGTATCTCCACCTTCTTCTGATGCGTGAGCGCATATTCTTTTTCCCGTTCAGCATGTCGCAGTTTATCTTGATATTCCTCTATTGTACTGCCTGCCCTTTTCTTTTTCTCTTTCTCGCGCTGCAACAATTCTCTTGTTTGCTTCAATTCGTTCTTTAAGGCTTGTACGTTCTCGGCTTTGTTCTCGCTGTTCAGCTTCTCGCATAAGTTCAGCGATTCGTTCAGTTGCCCCTGCAGTGTTCGTATTTCGCTGTCCTTCTGCTGGATGATGGAATCTTTCTGTGTCAGTTCCTTCTCCATGCTCTCCAACATTTCCTGCATTTCCTCCATCCGCTCGTCTTGCTTTGAGCTTCTTAAATCGTTCATCTACATCCCTTGCTTTCTCTAGTCGGTTCTGCAGTTCAACAATTCCTCGTTCTGTCTCTGCAATAACCGATTTTCGTATTTCAACTTGTCCGCTAATTCTTTCCATTGCTGATTTTCGTCTTTCATCATCTGCTTTTTCTCTTTCAATATCTGAATTTCTCCGTCCTTCTTCTCCAATAATTCCAACAGTTTCTCCTGTTACAACTCAAGAAACACAATTAATTGGTAGAGGGGCAAGATATTTTCCTTTCAAGCTAAATCAAGAAATTATCGGAGCTGAAAATGAGCAATACAAAAGAAAATTCGATGAAATTCCAGACAATCCTTTAAAAGTTTGCGAAACACTATACTATCATTGTATTGATAATTCAAAATATACTTATGATCTGCAAAGAGCATTAGAAGAAACGGGATTTAAACAGATTAATGAGGGAGTGAAATTTGAATATAAATTGAAAAAAGATTTTATCGAAAGCGATATTTACAAGTACGGAAAATTGTTTATAAACTCTTATGAAGAAAAACCGGCTGCGGAAATATCAAAAATACCTGATACCTTTACAATAATGTCTAGTACAAATTTAGTTAAGAAATCCTCTGTTTCGAAATTATATGAGATAATAGAAGAAGAAAATACGATAGATGAAAAAATTGTCAAGCGTACTCACAAAGTAACCAAAGTTGACAAAAGAATTTTATTAAAGGCATTAAGAAAATTTCCTGTTTATGAGTTTTCAAGATTAAAGTCATATTTCCCGTTATTAAAATCTCATAGCGAATTTCTATCTTCTAAAGATTATGCAGGCAGATATGAATTTGTAACAATAACATCTGGAGAACCAACTAATGAAGATATTTATCAAGGAGCATTAAGATTGTTTGAAATATTGTCTAATAAGATTCTTTCTATAAAAGCACCGTTACAAGGAACCCATGTATTTAAAGAAATAAAATTATCAGATTATATTGTCGATTCTCCAAGAGAGAAAAAATACGATAAAAATGAAATTGAGCAAAAAGAAGGAGAAGGAATTTCTCAAAATGCACCTAATATTAACCCAGCTTATAGATATGACTTATCAGACAAATCCTGGTTCGTATACGATGATAATTATGGAACAACCGAAGAAAAAAGATTTGTAAGATATTTTGCAACACAAGTAGAAGAATTAAAGAAAGTATATGAGACTGTTTACTTGATAAGAAACGAAAGAAAATATCATTTATATTCTTTTGATGATGGAAAAAGATTTGAACCTGATTACATTTTAATACTCGGTAACAAATCAACAGTGGTTGAACAACAGCAGATTTTTATCGAACCCAAAGGTCAGCACTTAATAGACAACGATATCTGGAAAGAACATTTCCTTTTACAATTAGAAAATGACTCAAAATGTATAGCTTATCCTGATTATGACAATTATTCTGTCAAAGGATTACCATTCTACACTCACAATGTAAAAGAACAACGATTCAAAGAATATTTTGAAAAGCTTTATAAACACAACTAATTTCAAAAAACTGCAAGCATTTTGCAAGCGCAGAAAACGGGAAGCCGCATAAATACTGGCTTCCCGCTATTTTTACATTATTCAAACTCTTTTTCGGGTCCGATTTTTCATATAAATCTGATGTTATTACGTTTCAAAACCGCATTATTTTGATACGGTTTTGTATCTTTTTAATGTGGTTCCAAAACTACTGTACCCAAATTGTACCCATATCAACAGATAATATACTCTATAAATCACGAGCTTCTTGTTTATAATTTGTATTATTAAGTAAGGATGCTGTTTTAAAATTAATATCAGCTGTATCCATGCTTCTACTCATAATTTCTTGAATATTATCTCTACATACATTATCAATATTTTTTTGCAAGGCTCCCTCCATATGATATAATGGCAAAACATTGTTTTTAAAGTCCTGACTAGAAAGTTCTCCCATATCATCATAAGTATAGTTCAAAACTTTTTTATCGGCAAAACCATGTATGTATGCTTTTCCAAAGAAAGAATCTCTTTTCAACTTTTTTAATACATGCTGTGAAACATTTTTTTCTGCTGATTTGTCTTTCAAGTTGATAACAAAATTGACCATTTGCCTCTCTATTATAGCCGACCAATTAAAATCAGATTTTAATAATGTTCTTGAAAGAATAACCTTATCAAAGTGTGCCTTAACATAGTTACTTTCATCAACCATATATCTTCCTAGTAAAAATGTACCCATTTCATCTGCGTAAACGCATAAGTCACTTTCATATGTACAGTACATTAAGGATATCCACCCTTTAAATCGCTGCAATTCATTCTCAACATCACAATCATTTCTATATAAATAGGGAGCAAATATCCAGCCACTCGAACTTACTATTGGTGCAATTTCATAATTCCACATAAGAAACTTTTCCGCATTACAAACTGTTACTAATATTTTCTTCTTTTTAACTCCCCGTATAATATGTCTGTTGATATATGCTTCTCTAGCCATTAAAAGTGCCTCAACACTATAATAGTCATCATAATCATCCCATGTCGATTTATCTTTATCTTTATCTAAAATAACTTCTACCATACCTACATCTAAACTATATCTATCTTTTGATAACATATTCAGAAATGCATAAATAGTATCTTTTCTACTCTCGTTTATAATGATTATGTCTAATTCACAGCCATCCATATCCAGCAATTCATTTGTCTGAAAATTACAGCATTCTTCATTTGGAACAATCAGTATACAATCTAAATCATTTGGATCCGGCTTATTTGTTATGAATGAACCACCTATAATCACACTGCTCGCATTTCTATTTACTGCAAAAGCAAACATTTGCTCTAACACTTCTTTATAATTACTTCTAATAGTATTATTACCATAGCAAAATCTTTCAAAAAATTCATCCGACTTACATACATGCACCCCTTTATCCAATGTACCTCTCAAATTAAATTCTGGTAAACTCATACGATTTCTCCTTATATATTTGTATATGTTTTCAATTCTCTGTTATCTAATAAACCTTTCATATTTTTTTCTATACTTTTTCTATAGGAAATAAATTTTCCTTGATAAGAATTTATCAGCTCAGCCGTAAAAACATCAAAACATTCCTTATATTTACCTTCTGATATTTCTTTTGCCTTTAATTTATTAGAATACTTCAATATCTCCTCTTGGATCATAATAAATCTTGTTGCTTCGTTTATAGTACTTTCAATTAACCTATCTTTCTTTGATAACCTAAAAAAATAAGTAAAAGTCGAATATAAAGAAACTATTTTATTATATGTAATACCAAAATAACCAAACATCTTTGATATATCAGCGTTATTATTGTACTCTTCCATAACAGATATGATATCCAAAGCATTATATAATAAACCATCCAAGTAACGATACATTTCTATATAATAATTACTTTTTTCAGTATTATACTGAACAATAGCAGGAATCAGAACTAATAGTCCACTTGCAAACATACCCAAACACAAATTTTTATAATATTCAATATGCATTCCCTTTGCAATTTCTGTATCATAATTTGTAAACTCAAAAATGATAGAAATACATAATACAAGTATACAAATAATCATCATTATTACAATTGTCTTTTTGCTGACTTTCATAACATCTATTTCCCTCCATATTAAAATTTGGATATCTTTCTCTTTTGTTAATCTATAAGACATATTACAGATTTTAACGAGACTAAATTCATCTCACCTCAATAAAACTAAAATATCCTCGTAATATCCTGATACCGATTTACCACTCGGTAAATCTCTACTACATCTTTACCAACCTTATACAGCACAACATAATCTTCCCACACTACATACTTATAATCCGTCTTAAAACTCACACGCTTAGACAAGTCTGCACCAATGTAAGGAAACTGCTGTATATTTTCAAACTGGCGGTAAATCTCCTGTATTGTTTCCAATGCTTTATCTGCATTATCCTCAGCAATATAATCCTTAATAGATTTCAAGTTCTTTGCCACTAACGGATTGATCCGTAACTTCATCATGTTCTATTCTCCCACCATTGTCTTCAGTTCATCCAATGACAACCAGCCATCTCCATCCTTGACAGCCGCCTCAGCCTCTTGTAGTTTTTCTAAAAGCTTCTTTTCTGCTTTATCACGCTCATAATCTT
>ERZ837487.3452-NODE-3452-length-14128-cov-20.677539_pt1 | contig 14128 bp, 10 predicted proteins | sample MGYA00519911_ERZ837487 | MGnify/ENA primary metagenome ERZ837487 (study PRJEB31850, sample SAMEA3708818) | human gut metagenome | biome: human gut; feature: human-associated habitat; material: faeces | place: China | collected 2014 ...
CCATCTGGGTCGAGAAGGAAGAGCGCCGCGTGAACGCAAAGAGCCTGCTGGGCGTCCTGTCTCTGGGCATCGTGGGCGGCACCACCATCCGCATCATCGCCGATGGCGCTGATGAGCAGGCTGCTGTTGATGGCCTGATCAAGCTGGTGGAGTCTGGCTTTGCAGAGTAATTTGTACCTGTAAATTGAGCGGCGGGGGATCCCTGCCGCTTTTTTCATTCAGAAGGAGGGCTTTTTGATGAAAAACAAACCGATGGAAAAATTTCTCGCGCTGTGTGATTCCGGCAAGCCCTGGTATGTATTTCTGGTGTTCTACGGCATCCTGCTGGCAGGCTCGGCGCTGGTGGAGCTGCTCACGGAGCAGCGTATGAAATGGTGGGTCTGGCTGATCAATGCGGCGGGCATCCTGAGCTGTCTGTCCAATATTTTCCGCTGCCGACTGCTGCAGGAAAAGGCTGACAACGAATGACCAAGGCGGAACTGTACCAGAAGGCCTGTATGCTGCCACTGCTGCCCGGGGTGTATATCATCCGGGATAAAACCGATACCATCATCTATATCGGCAAGGCAAAGCGGCTGCGCATCCGGGTGAGCCAGTATTTCCGCGAGGGCGTGCCCCACGACAACAAGGTCAGCCAGATGATCGCCCACGCCTATGCGTTCGACGTTATCGTCTGCCAGAGCGAGTTTGAAGCGCTTGTGCTGGAAGCCAGCCAGATCAAGGCACACACCCCTAAATACAACATTCTGCTCAAGGATGACAAGGGCTACAGCTATATCAGGATCACAAAAGAGCAGTGGCCCCGGCTTTCCTTTGTGCTGCAGAAAGAGGACGATGATGCTGAGTACCTCGGCCCATACACCTCCAGTTTTGCGGCCCGCCAGATGGCTGAGACGGCCATGGATGCCTTTCTGCTGCCGCGGTGCAATAAGCGCTTTCCGCAGGAGATCGGCAAAGGCCGCCCCTGCCTGAATGCTCACATCGGCAAGTGCATGGCTGTGTGCAGCGGAAAGATCAGCTGCGAAAACTACAATCAGGCGGTGAAGAGCGCTGTGCACCTGATCCGCTACGGTAAAAAGGACATTCTGAAGACGCTGAATGAGCGGATGCTGGAAGCTTCCGACCGGCTGGAATTTGAGACGGCGGCGCTGATCCGGGATCAGATCGCGGCCATCACCAAGGTGAGCGCCGGGCAGAAGGTGGTTGTGGATCCGGACGTGGAGATGGACGTGGTGGCGCTGGCGGGCACGCCCAGCAGCGTGTGCGCGGCGGTGCTGCGCTTCCGGGAGGGGCGGCTGACCGACAAGCGGGAGTTCCTGTTCCACGACACATCGGATATCGCCGCTGTGCGGGAAGAATTTCTGCCCCGGTATTATCTGGACGATGAGCAGATCCCGAAGGTCATTGCGGTAGACGAACTGCCGCCGGATGCGGAAGCTCTGCAGCAGGCGTTGAACGAAAAGCGTGGCAGCGAAGTGCAGCTGTATGTGCCCCAGCGGGGAGATAAAGCCCATCTGGTGGAGATGGCGCACACCAACGCCGTGGAGCGCCTTGCCCGGGAAAGCGGACGCTATGCCCGGGAGGAAAAACTGCTGGATGAGCTGGCGCAGGTGCTGGGGCTTCCCAAGCCGCCCCGCGCCATTGAAAGCTATGATATCTCCAACTGGGGCGACGGCTCCAGCGTGTGCGGTATGGTCACCTTCAAAGATGGCAAGCCCTTCAAGGCGGGCTACCGCAAATTTAAAATGAAAACCGTGGCGGGCACCGACGACTACGCTTCGCTGGCGGAGACAGTCTCCCGCCGGGCGGCAGAGTATGAAAAGTATGCAGAACTGGCGAAAAACGGCGAACCAAGTAATAACTGGTTCGGTCAGAAGCCGGACCTGCTGCTGATGGACGGCGGCCGCGGGCAGGTGAGCGCGGCCAAAGAAGCGCTGGCAGGCACCGCCCTTGCGGATGTGCCGCTCTACGGCATGGTAAAGGACGACCACCACCGCACCCGCGCCATTGTGGACAGCGAGGGGCGGGAGATCGCCATCAACATGAACCGGGGAACCTTTACCTTCATCACGGCCATTCAGGACGAGACCCACCGTTTCGCCAATGCCTACCGCAAGCAGCAGATGAAGCAGAAAAGTTACTCTTCCACTCTGACCGAAATCCCGGGCATCGGCCCCAAGACGGCCAAGGCGCTGCTGGCGCAGTTCAAGAGCGTGGGTGCTGTGAAGGAAGCCACACCCGACCAGCTGGAAAACACCCCCGGCGTGGGCAAACAGACCGCACAGATCATCTACGATTATTTTCACGCATGAAAAAAGAGGACGGCCGGTTGGTCGTCCTCTTTTGCGTATCTGGAAAAATCAGTTCTCGGAAGAGATATCCTGACCGAAATACTTCTCGCTCAGTTCCTTCAGGGTGCCGTCGGCGCGCAGTTCATCGATGGCGGTGTTGATGGCTTCCAGCAGGGAAGCGCTGTCATCGCCCTTGCGCAGGGGGATAGCCACATGAGAAGCATCCTCGGTCTGCGCCACGATCTTGAAGTCGGCGTCCGGATGGACGTTCAGATAATCGTAGAAGGAGACGTCGGCGTTCAGGGTGGCGTCGATGCGTCCGGCGGTCAGCAGCTGGATGGTCTCCTCCAGCGTGTCGATGCCCTGCACGGTAGCACCGTAGCTCTCGGCCAGCTCCATGTAGGTGGAAGCCAGACTGTTGGCGGTAGTCTTGCCGTTCAGGTCTTCAAAACTCTTGATATCTTCGTTATCCTTGCGGACGGCCAGTGCAGTGTGGATGTAGCCGTAGGGAGTGGTGAAGTCGTAGGTCTTGGAGCGCTCGTCGGTCACTTCCACGCCGTTGCACACCAGATCGATGCGTCCGGCGTCCAGACCGGCGAACAGGCTGTCCCAGTCGCTCTCGACATACTCCGGCTCCACACCCAGCTTTTCTGCGATGGCGCGGGAGACTTCCACGTCGTAGCCCACCAGTGTGTCGGACTCGTCGTGGTAGCTCCAGGGCTGCCATGCGCCTTCCAGTGCCACAACAAGCTTACCGTTGTACTTGATCGTGCCCAGCTGGTCCAGCTTGGCGGGACCGGCAGTGGAAGAAGCCGTACCGGCTGCGGCAGAAGAGCTGCCGGAATTGGAAGAACAGCCGGCCAGAGTCAGCACACCGGCTGCGGCCATGACGCTCATGAGAGAAATAAAAGTTCTGCGTTTCATAGAAATATCCTTTCAGTTAAAATGTTTGTCTAGGCGGCCATCGGGGAGTTTCTCCGAGGACCGTCCGCTGGGGTGGGACCCTGTTGCCCGTAGGGCAATAGGGCGGGCGATGGAATGGCCCGATTCGTGTCCGAGGAGGAAGCTCCCCGATGACCGTATATCACTCCGTGTGGGCGATCTTTTGCAAAAAGGCCCGGGTGCGCTCTTCCTTTGGGGCGGCGAAAAATTCGTGAGAGGGTGCCTGCTCCACCACGACGCCGTTTTCCATGAACACGGTCTTGGAGGAAACGTTGCGGGCAAAGCCCATCTCGTGGGTGACCACCAGCATGGTCATGCCCTCTTCGGCCAGCTGGCGCATGACGGTGAGCACCTCGCCGGTCAGTTCCGGGTCGAGGGCAGAAGTCGGCTCGTCAAAGTAGATGATCTCCGGGTCTGCAGCCAGCGCCCGGGCAATGGCCACGCGCTGCTGCTGACCGCCGGAGAGCTGGCGGGGGTAGTAGTCGGCCCGGTCGGCCAGACCCACCTTTTCCAGCATGCGGCGGCCGATGGCGTCGGCCTGCTCCCGGGGCATCCTGCGGGCCACGATGAGTCCCTCGGTCACGTTCTGCAGGGCGGTCTTGTTCCGGAACAGGTTGTAGTTCTGGAACACGAAAGCCGTCTTTTTGCGCAGGCGGGCGATATCGGCACGGCTGGCGTGGGCGAGGTCGAAGTTTTCGCCATCAAAGGTCAGCTGGCCGCTGTCGGCGGTCTCGAGAAAGTTCAGACACCGCAGAAGGGTGGTCTTGCCGGAGCCGGACGGGCCGAGGATGGCGACCACGTCGCCCTTTTCCACGGTCAGGTCCACGCCCTGCAGAACATTCAGCTCGCTGAGCAGCTTCTGCGCACCGGGGCGGTGAAAGAATCCGGGCTTTGCATAGGTGCGGAAGGATTTGCGGACATCGCGGATCTCAAGCATTGCCATGGTTTCCACACCCCTTTCTTATTGGAAACCGCGGGCGTTGAGCTGGCGTTCCAGCAGCGCCTGCAGCTTGGTGATGACGGTACAGAACAGCAGATACACCACTGCCACCTCACAGTAAATGGGCAGAAAGATATAGGTGCGGGCGGCCACACGCTGCCCGGCCATGAACATCTCGGCTACCGTGATGTTGGATGCCAGCGAGGTATCTTTGATCATGCCGATGAGGGAGTTGGACAGGGCGGGCACGGCAGTGCGCAGCGCCTGCGGCAGCACGATGCGGCGCATGATCTGCCACCAGCTCATACCCACGCAGTAGCTGGCTTCCAGCTGACCCTGGGGCACGCTTTCCAGCGCACCGCGCATGGTCTCGGCGCAGTAGGCGCCTTCATTGAATGCAAAGGCGATGACGGCCGCCGGGAAAGCGTCCAGCATGATGCCCACGCTGGGCAGGCCGTAGAAGATGATGAACAGCTGCACCAGCAGCGGCGTGCCGCGGATGACCCAGATGTAGAACCGGGCGATCTGCCGCAGTACCGGTATGTTGGCGTACTGCACCAGCGCCACCACCACGGCAATGATCATGGCGAAAAAGAAGGAAATGACCGTCAGCGGGATGGTCATGGTCAGGCCGGACATCAGGATGCGAGGCAGCGCCTCGGCCAGTACGCTGACGGTGCGGTTGGATAAAAGTGCTTCAAACATGGATGACCCTCGGAAAAATCGTTCAGAATACTCTCAAACCAATGAATAACGTGGGTTACGGAGAATACAGTATAAACCTTGAAGTATGGTTCAAGTCAAGGCTTTTTGCCAAAATTCCTACAAAACCTACCAAAATACTATAACATGAATCGGGGCAGAGTGCAAACAGTTTATGGAAAACGCGAGAACTCCACAAAAAGTGCCAGTAACAGGTACTAACTTTGTGCAATGAGCCAACCGGTTGACGGCGCACCGGCTTTCGTGTACAATGGACACAGAAACGCGCACCGGGCAGACTGTCCGGAAAAGGCGCAATTTCACCGCCGGCTGCGGCTGTGCGGTGCAGACACGGAGGACACGAACGTGACAAAGAAAAAAATTGGCGTTCTGGGTGCAGGTACCTGGGGCATGGCTCTGGCGCGGATGCTGACCGTCAGCGGAAACGATGTGCAGGTGTGGTCGGCCATTGAGGCCGAGGTGGACAACCTCTCTGCCGCCCGGGTGCACCCCAACCTGCCGGGCATGAAGATCCCGGCCCAGCTGCAGTTCACAAAGAGCATTGAGGAAGTGTGCACCGGCAAGGATGTGCTGCTGTTTGCGGTGCCGTCGGTGTTTGTGCGTTCTACCACGGCAAAGGCACGGCCCTTTATCCCGGACGGTCAGATCATCGTGGATGTGGCCAAGGGCATGGAGCCGGATACCTTATATACCATGACTGAGGTCATGGCCGACGAGTTGCGCAAAGAGGACGGCCCGAAGGGCGTGAAGCTGGTGGCGCTGTCCGGCCCCACCCACGCCGAGGAAGTGGCGCTGGATCTGCCCACCACCATCGTCTCGGCCAGCCCGGACGAGGAAGCAGCGAGGTTTGTGCAGGAGGTGTTCAGCAACACCTGTATGCGTGTGTATACCAACACCGACATCAAGGGCGTGGAGCTGAGCGGTGCACTGAAGAATGTCATCGCGCTGGGCGTCGGCATTTCCACGGGTTTGGGCTACGGCGACAACGCCCGAGCGGCGCTGATCACCCGCGGTATTGCGGAGATCGCCCGGCTGGGTGTGGCCATGGGCTGCAACATCCACACCTTTGCGGGCCTGGCGGGCATCGGCGACCTGATCGTGACGGCCACCAGCATGCACAGCCGCAACAACCGCGCCGGCATCCTCATTGGCAAGGGCGAGAGCCCGGAGCAGGCCGTGAAGGAAGTGGGCATGGTGGTGGAGGGCATCAACGCCCTGCCCGCTGCCATGGAGCTGGCTGCAAAGTACAAAGTGGAAATGCCCATCGTGCAGACGGTGAACGCCATCGTCAAGGAGGGCATGAGCGCCAGCGACGCCCTGCGCACCCTGATGGACCGCGACAAGAAAAACGAGATGCCGCAGGGGTATGAGAACGCATAACAGATAACCAGTAAAAAAGCATCTGCGATCTTTCGCTTTCTGAAGGAACGGCGAAAAAGATCGCAGATGCTTTTGCTTTTGGAGGGAAAATTCCTTCCGTTGTCGTTTCGCAGACTGAGGGAGTTGTAGGGAACGGGCTTGCCCGTTCCGGTCTGCAGGCGCAGCTGACGTTGCGGAACGCATGAATGCGTTCCCTACGCTGTTTCCGGACACCCACTCAGATTATTCAAATTTTTTACTGAAATCAGACACAAAAGGGTAGAAGGTCGGGAAAGTTTCTGCTATACTGGAACCGAACGCGAAACCGGGAGCGGGCTTTGCACGCTGCCGGAATGGAATGGAGGAACGCTGCAATGCCGTCAACTTATGCGCACCGCCGGTTTGGTGCCAATGTGCTGGAACACCTGCCTGAAGAACTGAGAACGCAGCTGGAACAGAACCGTGAACTTTATGACATCGGCCTCCACGGGCCGGATCTACTGTTCTATTACCACGCGGCAAAGTCCAACCCGGTGAGCGCACTGGGCAACGCCATGCACGAAAAGCCAGGCCGGGTATTTTTCGACCGCGCCCGGGGTGTGGTGAAGCAGGAGGACGACCGTGCGGCGGCGCTGGCCTATGCGCTGGGTTTTGTCTGTCATTTTGCGCTGGACAGCACCTGTCACCCCTATGTGGAGCAGTTTACACGGGAAAGCGGCGTGACCCACTGCGAGATCGAGACCGAGTTTGACAACATGCTTCTGCGGCGGGACGGATACGACCCGCTGAAGTTCTTCACGGCCAGCCACATCCATCCGTCGGAGCGGAACGCAAAGGTCATTGCACCGTTCTATGAGGGCATCTCTGAGCAGACGGCACTGGACTCCATCAAGGGGATGATCTCGGTGCACAAACTTCTGCAGGCATCTAACCCCGTCAAGCGCTGGGTAGTGCTGACCGGCATGAGGGCAGTGGGCAAATACGAGATGCTCCACGGTCTTGTGGCAAATCCGCAGCCGAACCCGAAGTGCGTGGAAAGCGGCAAGAAGCTGGAAGTGCTGTATACGCAGGCTCTGCCGCTGGCCGAAAAGCTGATCCTGGAATTTGTGGCAAAGCTGGATACGGACGAACCGCTGGATAAGGCCTACGACCATACCTTTGGGGAGTTCTAAGAAAGCGGAGATCCTTTTAAAAATCGGAATTTGAAAAGAGGGGGCACCGCCCGGCGGTGCGAGAGGAAACAAGATGAAACATGAAAAATTCAAGGTGACACCGCTGGAACGGGCGTGGATCCTGTACGACGTGGGCAATTCGGCTTTTGTGCTGATGCTCGCAACGCTGGTGCCCATCTTCTTTAACGCGTTGGCAGAGGCCGGCGGCCTGAGCTCGGTGGATTATCTGGCTTACTGGGGCTATGCAAGCTCGGTGGTCACGGTGGTCACGGCGGTGCTGGGGCCGATCCTCGGCACGCTGGCGGATACCAAGGGCTTCAAAAAGCCAATCTTTATGCTCTGCCTGTTCGTGGGCGTGATCGGCTGCTCGGCCATGGGCCTTGCCACGACCTGGCTGCCGTTTCTGGTCATCTTCATCATTGCAAAGATCGGTTTCTCGGGCAGTCTGGTGTTCTATGATTCCATGCTGGGCGATGTGACCACCCCGGAGCGGATGGACAGCGTTTCTTCGCAGGGGTACGCATGGGGCTATATCGGCAGCTGCATCCCCTTTGTGGTGTGTCTGGCACTGGTGCTGGGCAGCAGCGCCGTCGGTCTGAGCCAGATGAAGGCGCTGACCATTGCACTGCTCATCACCGCCGTATGGTGGCTGGTGACCACCCTGCCGCTGCTGCGCAGCTACCGGCAGATCAACTATGTGGAAGTGGAAAAGCACGCTATCCGACAGAGTTTTGTGCGCATCGGCCACACTCTGAAGCATCTCTATGAGGACAAGCAGGTGTTCTGGTTCCTGCTGGCGTTCTTCTGCTACATCGACGGCGTGTATACCATCATCGATATGGCCACGGCCTACGGCACGGCGCTGGGACTGGACACCACCGGGCTGCTGCTGGCGCTGCTGGTGACCCAGATCGTGGCGTTCCCGTCGGCGCTGATCTTCGGTCGCCTGAGCGGAAAATATCCGTCCGGTCAGCTGATCCCGGTGTGCATCGCGGCCTATACCGGCATTGCGGTGTTCGCCTTCTTTATGACGACCCAGTGGCAGTTCTGGGTGCTGGCCGTGGTGGTCGGCATGTTCCAGGGCGGCGTGCAGGCGCTGAGCCGCAGCCACTTTGCCAAGATCATCCCGGCGGAAAAATCCGGCGAATACTTCGGCCTGTTCGATATCTGCGGCAAGGGCGCATCCTTCCTTGGCACGATGATCGTCAGCGTGGGCAGCCAGCTGACCGGCAGCGCCAATGTGGGCATCGGTATGCTGGCACTGCTGTTCGCTGTGGGCTTTGTGCTGTTCCGGGTGTCGTGCCGGACCGAAAACGCAAAACAGGTGTAAACCCATAAAAAGAATCATCTGAGAGGGCCTTGTACCGTACACAAGCACGGTGCAGGCCCTTTTTGGTTATTGTTTACAAACCGGCAATTGTGTTTTGCAGCAGTGAATGATACAATAGTGTCAATGACTTTAAAACCGAAAAGGAGAAACTGCAATGAAGCAATATCCCGGTTATACCGTTCTGCGCACTGAGGATTGCCCTGAGCAGCACGGTGTGCTGACCGTGCTGACCCACGACGTCAGCGGAGCAACGGTTCTTCTGGTGGAAAATGAGGACAACAACAAGGCGTTCGGCATCGGGTTCGGCACCTTCCCGTCCGACGACACCGGCGTGTTCCATATTCTGGAGCACTCGGTGCTGGCGGGCAGTGAAAAATACCCGGTCACGTCGCCGTTCCTGCAGCTGCTCAAGAGCAGTATGGCGTCTTTCCTGAATGCCATGACCTTCCCGGACAAGACGGTGTATCCATTCGCGACCCCCAACGAGGCCGACTTCAAGAACCTGATGGACGTCTACCTGAATGCAGTGTTCTGCCCGCTGGCCATGGTGGACAAAGCTGTGTTCGAGCAGGAAGGCTGGCATCGGGACGCGGACGGCACCGTCAGCGGCGTGGTGTACAATGAGATGCAGGGCGCGCTGGCTGCGCCGGATGCCCAGCTGGAAAATGCGCTGGAGCGGGCCATGTTCCCGGATACGGCATACGGCTTCGTGTCCGGCGGCGACCCGGAGAGCATCCCGGCGCTGACCTATGAGAAGTATAAGCGGGTGTACCGCCGCCACTACAGCGCCGAAAACTGCTGCATCACCCTGTACGGCAAAATGGACATGGCCGAAAAGCTGGCGCAGCTGGACAAGGACTATCTCTCGAAGATGCCGAAGAGCGGCAGCCGCCCGCATCTGACCGCGCAGCAGCCGCAGAACGGTGCCTGTGTGGAACTGCCTTACTACACCGAAAAGCCGGAGCCGGACGAGGTACAGTGCGCACTGGCATGGTACACCGGCGACTTTGCCGACCGGGAACGCCAGCTTGGGGTGGAAATCCTTCTGGATGTGCTGCTGGGCACCAACAACTCTCCGCTGAAGGCTGCACTGCTGGCCGAAAAGCTGGGCGCGGACATTGACATCGGCTTTGATGACAGCACCCTGCAACCGGTGCTGGAACTGGTGCTGCGGGGCGCCACCGAGGAAAGCGCCCGCAAATTTGCCCCGGCGGTGCGCAAGGCCGTGGATGCCATCCTGAGCGAGGGCATCCCGCAGGAGCTGCTGCTGGCGTCTTTGAACAGCGCAGAGTTTGCTTCGCTGGAGCGGCCGGGCAGCCTGCCGGACGGCGTACTGGACGCCATCAACGCGGCCACCGGCTGGCTGCACACCGGCGACCCGGCTCTGCTGCTGCATACCGACCGGCTGTTTGCTTCCCTGCGGGAGAAGATGGCCGATGGCTGGTTCGATGAACTGCTGCGGCAGCTGTTCGCGGCTGCGCCGGTGCAGGTGATTCAGGTGCCCGTCCTGCCGAAAAAAGATGACGTACAGGAGAGCATCCGCACAGACGGCAAGCTGGTGCTGGAACACCCGCTGACGGTCGCTGATCTGGGCGAGGGCACAAAGAGCGCCCCCGGCGAGCGGGAACTGCTGGCCGGTGCACAGCTGCTGCATCATCCTTCGACGGGCAGCCTGTATCTGAATTTCTACTATGACCTCGGCAACGTGAAGCCGGAAGATATGCCGTATCTCGACCTGCTGACCGACGTGTTGGACGAGCTGGACAGCAGCCGCCACACGGCGCAGCAGCTGAACACCCTGCGCAACACCTGGCTGGGTGACAGCCGGGTGCAGCTGGACTTCTGGACCGGGCGGCAGGACGGTGCGCCCTGCCATGCAAAACTCAGCCTGTGCTTGAGCCTGCTGGAACGCAGTCTGGACAAGGCCGTGGAGCTGGGCGGCGAGTGGCTGTATGACACCAGACTGACCGGTCCGGCGGCGGAAGCAGCCTTTGCCCGGGTGCTGAGCCAGCAGAAGCTGAACATGGAGCAGCAGTTCATCCAGCAGGGCAACGCCTATGCCGCTGTCCGCGCCGGAGCACATTATTATGTAGAGGGCGCTGTCACCGAGCGGTGCAGCGGCGTGAGCTATTACAAGTTCCTGTGCGGCGTGCAGGAGCGGGGCAACTGGGCGGCTCTGGGCGAAAAGCTGGACGCCCTGCGCAACGAAGTGCTGCAGAACGCGGCACTGACCGTCAGCCTGCACGGCAGCGACGAAGCCCTTGCAAAGCTGCGCACCCTGCTGCCGGAAAGCCCCTTTGCCGCCGGAAACCGCGCCCCGGCAAAGCCCTATACCGAACCGCTGACCCCGCCGGTGAACGAAGCGTTCATCATTGACGGCGGCGTGAACTACGATGTGCAGGTGTGGCCCATGGAGCGCCGCAGCGACCGCAAGGTGCTGGCCCGGGTGATGAGCTACGAATACCTGTGGCACAACATCCGCGAGGTGGGCGGTGCCTACGGCACCGGAATGCTCTCTTCGGACGGGGTGGAATACCTGTATACCTACCGTGACCCTCACATGCAGGAAAGCTACACGACCTTTGCAAAAGGCCCGGCGGAACTGGCCGCGCGGGAGTACACCGAAAAAGACCTGAACGACTTCATCGTGGGTACTGCCGCCAAGCTGGACACGCCCCGCAAGCCCCGTGCCGAGGCCCGGGAGCTGGATCGGCGGTTCTTCTGCGGCATCACCGATGCAATGCTGGCGGCTGACCGTAAGGCTCTGTGCGCGGTGGATGCAGACCTGCTGAAGGTGCAGGCCGATGAGCTGGGCGCAGCAATGGCCAGCGGCATAAAGGTGGCCTTCGGCAGCCGGGAGGCTGTGGAAGCGGCAAAGAATCTGTTCGATACGGTGGAAGTGCTGTAAGGAGCTGTCAGCCTGCAGCGAACAAAACGAATCATTTTGAAAAGTGTCCGATGAAACGAAAAAATTCATCGGGCACTTTTGCTTTTTGGCAAGAAACGGTAAAATTTTGCGGCGGGGGTTGACGAATGAAAAGGGGAGTGGTAAAGTAATGGGCGGAAAAGGCAAAAACGCCTTTTAACACATGGAAAACGAGGTGGTCGTCATGGAACCTGCTGGCAGTAGTACCAGTCTTTCTCCCCGATTATTTTATCCGATGGCAGCCGCCGCTTCTGCTTTGCGCCGAGCCTGCTGTGCGTGAGCGCGCACGGCATGTGTTTGTGTTCCCAAAAACAGGAAACGAGAGCTGCCATCCCTGAAAAGGAGGCAGCTTTTTTATGTCTGAAATTTCGATCAATACCTTAAAGACCATGCTGGCTAATCTGGATGATGCCAAAAAGTACCAGAGCCTGCGGGATGTGATGAAAACTCTGCCCGCTCCGGATCTGGCAGCCGTGTTTGAAGATCTGCCCGCCGAGAAGCTCCCGGTGCTGTTCCGCCTGTGCCCGAAGGATCTGGCGGCGGATGTGTTCAGTGAGCTGACGGCAGCCACACAGCAGAAGCTGATCGACGGCCTGACCGATACCGAGCTGAAGGCTGTGGTGGATGACCTGTGCATCGATGACGCTACCGACCTTGTGGAAGAGATGCCCGCCAATGTGGTCAAGCGCATTCTGGGGCAGGCAGACCCCGCCACCCGCCGGATGATCAACGAGCTGCTCAAGTATCCCGAGGACTCGGCCGGCGGCGTGATGACCACCGAGCTGATGGAGCTGCGGCCGGATATGACCGTGCAGCAGGCCATGGACACCATCCGGGAAAAGGGATTTGACAAGGAGACCATCAACAATTGCTATGTCACCGACGGCAGCCGCAAACTGGTGGGCGTGGTCTCACTGCGGGCGCTGGTGCTGGAAAAGGACACCGGAACGCCCATCCGGGATCTGATGGACGACCATGTGGTCAGTGTGAGCACCACCACCGATCAGGAGGACGTTTCCAACCTGTTTGAAAAGTACGGCTTCCTTGCCATCCCGGTGGTGGACGCCGAGAACCGGCTGGTGGGCATCGTGACCATTGACGATGCCATCAGCATCCTGCAGGACGAGGCCAGCGAGGATATCGCCAAGATGAACGCCATCGGCCCGTCCGACAAGCCCTACTTCAAGCAGAGCATGTGGGATCTGTACAAAAGCCGTGCGCCGTGGCTGCTGTTCCTGATGATCAGCGCTACCTTCTCCAGTATGGTCATCCGCGGGTACGAGGATGCGCTGGCAGCGGTGACGGTGCTGACTGCTTACATCCCCATGCTGACCGATGCCGGCGGCAACGCTGGCAGCCAGAGCACTTCCACCATCATTCGCGGCATGGCGGTGGGTGATATCAAGCCCCACGACCTGCCCCGCATCCTCTGGCGGGAGAGCCGCGTGGCTTTGATGTGCGGTGCGACGCTGGCAGTGTGCAATTTTGCAAAACTGCTGCTGTTCGACCGCATTTCGGCTCCGGTGGCGCTGGTGGTGTGCCTGACTCTGATCTGCACCATCCTGCTCAGCCAGCTCATCGGCGGCATTCTGCCGGTGGTAGCGGAAAAGCTGCATGTGGACCCGGCAGTGATGGCGTCGCCCCTGATCACCACCATCGTGGATACCACCACGCTGCTGATCTACTTCAACATCGCAAAGATGCTGCTGCATCTGTAAAACTGAAAGAATCGCTGTCTGAGCTCCCGGAAAAGGCCGTATGACCTTCCGGGAGCTTTTTTGAGCCAAAATACGATGCGCGGCATTGCCGGGAACGGCTGATATTTACGGAAAGTTGCGGGAAAAGCGCTCAAAACCGCAAAAAGTGACGGCAGAACTGTCCCTGAAAATATTTTTCAAGATATACAAGAAATACACGACGTCCCCAAAGGAGACCATGCAACATTTTGTAATCTTTTTGAGAGAAAAATGACATAATTTTTTTGCCTTTGTAGGAAGGTTGCAAATGTATGAAAAATTGTGATGTTTCGAGAAAAGAAATTGGCGAGCCCAAAAAGCATTTGTTGAAATAGCACAAAAGAACTCCTTCAATCTTGTGAACTTGTTCTCTTGCACAGGGGGCTCTGCAAGGGTATAATACGAACAGGAATTACAGGAACGTGCAAGAATGCTCCTGTGAAAATGCTGAGATACGAATTGAAGGAGAACACTATTATGAAAATGATTTCGCGTCGTGACTTCCTGAAGGCATCTGCTGTTGTTGGTGCAACTGCTGCTATGACCGCTTGCGGCGGCTCTTCCAGCACCTCTACTGCTGCATCTTCTGTTACTGCATCTTCTGCTGCTGCTTCCAGCGCTGCTGCGACCAACGGTTCCGCAAACATCGGCGTGTGCATCTATCAGTTTGCTGATAACTTCATGACCCTGTACCGCACCGATCTGGAAG
>ERZ837487.3454-NODE-3454-length-14123-cov-3.940645_pt1 | contig 14123 bp, 10 predicted proteins | sample MGYA00519911_ERZ837487 | MGnify/ENA primary metagenome ERZ837487 (study PRJEB31850, sample SAMEA3708818) | human gut metagenome | biome: human gut; feature: human-associated habitat; material: faeces | place: China | collected 2014 ...
CGTCGACCTCCAGCGTGACAGGCTGGCGTGCTAACCGACTGCACCACCGGGCCAGATAATGGTGGGAACAACAGGGCTCGAACCTGTGACCTCCTGCTTGTAAGGCAGATGCTCTCCCAGCTGAGCTATGCTCCCGAACTTGGCCGTCGCTTCCGACTGGTCATCAGCGACAAGACGTATTATACAGGAAAGGCAACGTTTTGTCAAGCAAATTTTGCCTTTTTTTCAAAAAACTTTTCATTCTGTGAAACGGCGGTTTTTCCGCCGTTTCACAGAGAAAATCAAATTTTCTTCAAAAGTTCCTGAATATCCTCCGGTGTGAAGGTATAAACCATATCGCAGAACTGGCACTCCACCGGGAATGCCTTTCCCTCCCGGGCAATGTCGCCCAGCTCTTCCCGGCCCAGGCTGATAAGCGCCTGCTCCACCCGGTCCCGGGTGCAGTAGCACTTATAGGACACGGGAACCGTCTCCATAAACACCACACCCAGATCACCGCAGACCTGCCCCAGAATATCCTCCGGAGTCATGCCGCTTTCCAGCATGGGCGTCACGGCACCGGCACGCTGGATGCCGGCTTCCAGCTTATCAATGATCTCATCCGGGGCCCCGGGCAAAAGCTGGATAAGGTATCCCCCGGCGACCTTGACGCTGTGGTCCCGGTCCACCAGCACCCCCAGGGCACAGGCCGTGGGCACCTGCTCGCTCTGGACAAAGTAAGCGGTCACATCATCGCCGATCTCGCCGGATACCAGCTGCACGGAACCGATGTAGGGCTCCTTCATCTGCAGGTCCCGGATCACCGTCAGAGTGCCGTCTGTGCCCACTGTGGCCCCCACGTCCAGCTTTCCGGGGTATTTCTCCACCAGGGGCACATTGGGCTCCGTAACGCAGCCACGGACGTTGCCCACGGCATCGGAGACCACGGTAATGGTCCCGATGGGGCCGCCGCCCCGGATCTGCAAGGTCATGGAGCCGTTTTCCACCTTCTGCATATTGCCCATCATGGATGCCGCCGTCAGAGCCCGTCCGAAAGCCGCTGTGGCGTTGGGTGTAGTCTTCTGAATCTGCGCACCCCGGCGCACAAGCTCCGTGGAGCAGATGGCTGCAACCTTCACAAAGCCATCCATGCTCATACCGCGAACCAGATAATCGCTCATTTGATAATTCCCTTTCTTGCTTTGATATAAATGCGCTGCTCTCCCGCCTCAGGAGGGGCCATGCGGCAGTCGCCATAGACGGCGATTTTGGTAAAGCCCGCCTGCTTTAAGTAGTCTACCAGTGTTTCCGCAGAGTAGGCGTACTCCCGGTGCTCCTCAAAAGAGCGGCTCCAGAGCTTTCCCTGCCGCTGGAACAGGTCCATGCCATAGGAGCAGATGTTGGTCTGCCGGTCAAATTCTCCCCGCCAGACGCAGTAAACATCGTCATCCTCATCCAGGAATACCTGCCCATCCATAGCGCGGAGCTTTTCCGGGGTGTTCACATCGAAGATAAAGATTCCGCCGGGATTTAAGGCCCGGTACACCCGCCGAATGGCTTCCCGGCAGCTTTTGGGCTCGGTGATATAGTCCAGGCTGTCTAGGGCGCACACAGCCAGATCTACAGCCCGGGGCAAGGCCAGCCGCTCCAGACGCTGGCAGGAAAAGAAGGGCCGGGGCATCAAGTCCATGGTCTTCTGCTGGGCCACTGTCAGCATTTCCTCGGACATATCCACCCCGGTGGTGGGAATGCCCATGCGGGCCAGAATCGCAGTCACAGAGCCCGTGCCGCAGGCCAGATCCACCGCCGTCCTGGGGTGCAGGCCCTCCGCCGCGAGAATCTGCCGGTAAAAGGCCACCGTGGCCTCATAGTCCACATCGTTGGTCAGGCGGTCATAGCTGACCGCCAGCGCTTTGTACGCGTTCATACTGCCTCCATATACTCAGAAGGGGCGGCTGACAGCCGCCCCTGAGTTATTTTTATCGCTTAAAGATGCTGAAGATTTCATCGATATCGCTGATGTCGCCGGACTTCACAGGCTTCTGGGTCCCGGCCAGAGGTGCGCCGATATCATCGGCGGGGGTCACAGCGGCAGAAGCCTTGGGCGCGAAGGTGCCATCGGCATTCTCAAAGCCGGTTGCAATGACGGTGACCCGCATCTCATCCTGGCACTCCTCGGAGAAGGTTGCACCGAAGATGATGTTTGCCTCAGGATTTGCAGCTTCCTGCACGATCCCAGCGGCGGTCTCCACATCGTCCAGAGTCATCTCGGCGGAGCCGGTGATGTTGATCAGGACGCCGGTAGCGCCGTTGATGGAGGTCTCCAGCAGGGGGCTGGAAACGGCAGCGGTTGCGGCCTGCTCGGCCTTCTCCCGACCGGAAGCGGTGCCAACGCCCATATGGGCCCGGCCTGCGGACTTCATGACGGCGGAAACGTCCGCAAAGTCCAGATTGATGATGACGTTCTTGGAGAAGCCCACCAGCTCGGAAATGGAGGTAACGGCCTGCTTCAGCACATCGTCTGCAATGCCGAAGGCATTGGCAAAGGTGATTTTCTGATCGGTGACGTATTTCAGCCGGTCATTGGGGATGATGATCAGGGAGTCCACCTTACCCTTCAGGTCGGCAATACCCTGCTCGGCCTGACGCATCCGGTTGGCACCCTCAAACTTGAAGGGCTTGGTCACAACGCCCACGGTCAGGATCCCCGCCTCGTGGGCCAGCTCTGCCACAATGGGTGCCGCGCCGGTGCCGGTGCCGCCGCCCATACCGGCGGTGATGAACACCATGTCCGTCCCTTCCAGGACCTGTGCCAGAGCGGAGCGGCTCTCCTCAGCGGACTTCTTGCCGATCTCGGGCTTGGAGCCTGCACCCATGCCGTTTGTCAGCTTCTCGCCGATCTGCACCTTGTTCTTGCAGACGGACTTGTTCAGGTCCTGCTTATCCGTATTCACGGCCACAAATTCCACACCGTTGACACCGGATTCGATCATCCGGTTGATAACATTATTGCCTGCGCCGCCGACACCGATCACCTTGATCTTAACGACGCGATCCTGAATGGTTTCAGACATACATTCTTTCCTCCTATGTATCTTTTTGCAGTTTGAGCCCGACCGCTTCTGCATAATATCCGAATCGTACCTTTCTATTTTAGCTTGTTCTGGGTGATAGGTCAATAGAAAATCTTCGAAATCCACAAAAAATTCATGGAATTCTTTTGGAATGCCCCCGCTTAGGAGCTGAATGGTGTTAAGACCACCTGGTTTTCCCGGATGGTAAAGCTCACATCCAGGATTCCCGTGGTATAGTCCGCCATCTGCAAAATGGCATCGTACATACAGGCGATCTTATAGTTCAGCGGGTGTACAGTGTCCGTTCCGTCGCCCAGATTCACCTGATACTGGGTGCCGTACCAGAGCACGATATCGTCAAGATACGTCACATCGATGCTGGCAATGGAGCCTACAATATCGTTGTCCTCCACGGCCACCAAAATCTGCAGCACCACATCCAGCTTCTCTGCGCCGGTGACCACTGTGGATGCAACCGTCGGCAGCGTCGTCTCCTCCGACGCAGCATCCGTGCCATCGGTGCTTTCCAGCGCGGCCGCAGTACGCTCCGTAGCCACACCGATCTGACCGACAGCAGGATCCGTCAGCGTCACGCCGACGATCTGGGTGTAATTGCTGGCCGTGGAATTATTGGCCATTTCCGTGACCTTTCCATCGGAATTCATCAGCCACCAGATACCCGTATCGTCCTGAATGGCATAGACAACGCTGTCTTCCTTAATTTCAATATTAACCGTATCCGGCAGTTTTATTCCAATTCTAACACTTTTTACATATGGGAGCTTTGCGCGGATCTGGCTGGCGGCACGGGCCCGACTGAAGGTCAGCAGATTGTCCCCCTCCGTAATGCCGGAAGCCTCCTGAATGGAATAGGGGCTGTACACCGTGGCGCCGGAAACCGTAATGACCTTGACCTTAAAGAACACGGAAAGGCCGATCATGAATGCCGCTACCACCGCAAGCACGGTGATGAGCTGGACAATCAGCCGGTCCCGGTTGAAGGACGCAGGCTGCGTATAGATCACGGCAGGAGTATTGAACACATTCTGCTTTCTGCGGCGCTTTTCCGCATCCGCCGCCCGGCGCTCCTTGCGCTGCTTGGCAAGATCGGAATTCTCCGCAAAGCTGTCCTTGCTGTAGCGGACCTTTTCATACCACTTGAGTATAGGATTCTGAGAAGAAAAGAAGGTTTTGAAATTTGTGGACCGCTGGGCTTTCCGCTTCTGGTTGGCCTTGCGGTAGGGCTGGTAGCCGGAATCCCCGGTCTTCGCCTTTGGAGCCTGCCGGCGTCGCTGGGACTCCTGGGCCTGCCGGGGCTTTTCGGTCCGGGTGCTCTTGCCATCTGTGCGGGGCCGCGAAGCAGCCTCCCGGCGCTGTGCGGTGCCTTCAGCCGACGGCTTTCGAGGCTGGGCTGGGCGGGATGTCCCCGCAGGCCGCTCCTGCCGCTCTGCAGAAGGTTGGGCAGGGCGCTTTCGGGGGGCGGAGGCTGCCTCTGCCGGGTGCTTCTTCGCAGCCTCTTTTCTCGCTTCCACGGGCCGCCGGGGTCTTCCGCCCACATCGGACGCGCTCATCCGGGGGGCCGTTTTCTTTGGGTTCTGCTCCCCTGGGGTCCGGCTATTCTCGTTTGTATCCATGCTATGTTCCTCCGGGCCTTACTCAGGCCTTGGTCAGTTCCTCAACAATGTCGCAGATGCGCTGGGTGGAATCGACCCGCGCCATAGTTTTCAGGGTCTTGCTCATGTTCTCCCGTCTCTCCGGGTCAGCCAACAGGCGGCCAATCTCATCAAAGAGCACCTGGGCGGTGCAGTCCTTTTCCACAATGGTCACCGCGGCGTTCCTATCGGACAGCACCCGGGCGTTGCGCTCCTGGTGATTGTTCGTCACATTGGGCGAAGGGATCAGGATGCTGGGTGTGCCGGAAACGGCGATCTCATTGCAGGTCGCCGCGCCGGAACGGCTGATGACGATGTCCGCAGCTGCCATCTCCACAGGCATATCGTAGATATACTCCCGCATATCGATGCTGGGAGTGTGGGGCAGGTCCAGGCCGTCCTTCCGGAGCAGCTCCGGCATCCATTCCCAGCCGAAGCCGCCGGTGGCATGGATATGGTGGAAGGGATAGCCCGCTTCCTTTTCCAGGCACATAAGCTCGGCCATGAGCTCATTCATATGCTTTGCGCCCAGGCTTCCGAAGGCAGACAGCACCACAGGCTTGTCCCCCAGGCCCAGCTTCTCCCGGGCAGTCTTTTTGTCACCGTACAGGAACCCCTCCTGGACCGGCATTCCAACAACTTCCACCTTCTCGGGATGATCGTAATATTTTACGCTTTCTTCAAAGGCCACCAGCACCCGGCTGGCCCGATTGGCAATCATCTTGGTGGTGACACCGGGCACGGCGTTGGACTCGTGGACGCAGGTGGGAATGCCCATCTTGCTGCCGGCATACAGGGCCGGGAAGCTGGCATAGCCGCCGGTGCCGATGACCGCATCGGGCTGAAACTCCCGAAAAATCTTCTTACAGGCGCTGACGGCCTGCAAAACACAGTTGACTGCGTGGATATTCTGCTTCAGGCCTGCCAGGCTCTTTTGGCGGCTCAGGCCGGAACCCGGAAGGGTCCGCAGCTCGTAGCCCGCCTGGGGCACCAGCTTTTCTTCCATATGACCAACGGCGCCGATAAACAGCACCTTGCAGTTCGGATCGCGCCGCCGCATTTCGTTGGCGATGGCAATGGCAGGATTGATATGTCCGGCGGTACCGCCGCAGGTAAAGATAAGATTCACGTATTTGCCTCCTGAATGGTTCTTTTGCGTGATATATTTAATACGATCCCCATTTCTCCCAGATTCACCGCCAGTGCCGTGCCGCCATAGGAAAAGAAGGGCAGCGCAATGCCGGTGGAGGGCAGGAGATTCGTAACGACACACAGATTCAAAATGGTCTGCACCGCAATGAGACTGATGAGCCCCGCGGCCAGAGCCGTAGAAAATCGGGTTTGTGCCTGCCGGGCGATCCAGAAGCCCCGCAGGATCAGCAGTGCAAAAAGCACCATAATGCCAACCGCACCCACGAGGCCCAATTCCTCGCAGGCAATGGCAAAGATATAGTCGTTATACTGAAAAGGCAGATAGAGGTATTTCTGTCTGCTTTTGCCAAGCCCAAGGCCAAACAGGCCTCCGGAGCCAATGGCATAGAGAGACTGCAAAATCTGATACCCCGTGTCTCCGGGGTCCAGCTCCGGGTGCCGCCAGGCAGTCACCCGGTCGCCGGCGTAGCCCATCATGCGGGTATACACCAGCAAAAACGCCGCCGCGCCCAGCGCCCCCAGCAGCAGCCACTTGGGATGGGTTCCGGCAATGTACATCATGAGGACGGCCACCATGCCCATGAGCATAATGGCACTTAAGTGCTTTTCCAGGGCCAATGGCACCAGGATGCCCAGCAGCGCCCCGCCAAAGCCCAGGACACCCCAGCGGAAAAACCTGGTCTTTTCTCCAAAATTCTGGGTCAGCCGGGCAAGGAGCACGATCATGGCAAACTTTGCCACCTCTGAAGGCTGGAACTGGAGCCCTGCGATGTTGATCCACCGCTTCGCCCCGTTGACCTCCTGGCCGACGACCAGGACGCTCAGCAGCAGGGCAATGCTGATGAAATACAGGGGCCACGCGGCGTGATACCACACCTTGTCAGGGATCCGGCTGAAACCGTACATCGCCCCCAGCCCCAAAAGAGCGCACACGGCCTGCTTTTGCAGATACCGGGTGGTAATGGCATAGCGGGTATCATAGGCGCTTTGGGCAGAGCTTGCGGAATACAGCACCACAAGCCCAGCCGTCAGCAGCAGGAGCGTCAGCGCCAGAAAAGGCAGGTCCACATTTTCGCCCTTTCGGCGGTCCTCTTTGGCAAAGAGCTTTGCTCCCGCCATACAGCGCTCCTTTCCGGAATCATTAACGGGTCAGAGAAGAAATGCTGAGCCAGGCCACCAGGCACATAATGGCAGACACGGATGCGAAGGTGAGAACGATCTTTTCTTCCTTCCAGCCGCTCATCTCAAAATGATGGTGGATAGGCGCCATTTTAAACAGCCGCTTGCCATGGGTCGCCTTGAAATAGCCCACCTGCAAGATTACGGACAGGGTCTCCACAATGTAGACAAAGCCCGCAAAAATCAGTACCAGGGGAATGTCCAGCGCAAAAGCCAGTCCGCAGACAACGCCGCCCATGAACAGGGAGCCGGTGTCGCCCATAAAGGCCTTGGCCGGGTGCCAGTTCAGGCGCAGATAGGCAAGCAGGCCGCCGATCATACAGGCCGGCAGCAGGGCCAGATTCTGCCGCCCCAGTGCCACGGACGCAGCCACAAAGAAAACCATGACCGGAATGGTGACCGAAGCGCTCAGGCCATCGATGCCATCGGTCAGGTTCACGGCGTTGACCGTGCCCACAATGACGAACATGGCAAACAGGGCAAACAGTGCCGGATGGATATAGAATCGGACGCCCCAGAAGGGAATGTACAGGTCACAGGTCAGAACACCTTCCCGGTACAGCACATACAGGAATACCGCCGAAACGGCCATTTGCAGCAGGGACTTCTGAATGGCCGTCAGGCCCATGTCCCGCTTCTTCTTCACCTTGCAGTAATCGTCCAGGAAGCCCACCGCACCGAAACAGAAGGCCAGAGCATAGACATAAAAGGGCGTATAGTCCGTCATGCCAATGGCCAGATTGATCAGCAGGCAGATCAGAGTGCCCCCGATGAACATCAGGCCCATCATCAGGGGGGTTCCCGCCTTGTTATTGTGCCAGGTGGGGCCGATGGAACGCACGGACTGGCCGGCCTTCAGTGCCCTGAGCACCGGCAGCAGGAAATGCCCCAGCAGCGCAGATACGCCGCAGCAGCATACAGCAGTTAAAAGAATTCGGATCATGCAGGATCTCCTCCGTTCAGGTCTTTCTCGTATTTCATGAAGGCCTCCAATACGCGCTCCATGTGCATACTGTGGCTGCCCTTAAACAGGATCACGTCGCCGGGCTTGGCAATACGCTGCAGCTCGCAGGCCAGGGCGGTCTGGTCCGTAAAGGCCTGAGCCCGCCTGTCGGGCATACCGCCCGTAATGCAGCCGCCGATCACCCGGTCGGCGCAGTCGCCATAGGCCAGGACAAAATCCACCCGTTCAGCGGCGATCCTGCCGATGCGGTAGTGCTCCGCAGCCGCCCGGTCTCCCAGTTCCAGCATATCGCCCAGAACGGCAATTTTCCGTCCCTGCTTCTCGCCCAGGACCTTCAGCGCAGCCTCCATGGACTCGGGGCCTGCATTGTAGCAGTCCTTGATCAGCGTATAGCCATAGGCCCGCAGGGTTTCCTGCCGCCCGGCCAGATTCCGGAAGGTGCGCAGTCCCTGCCGGATCTTCTCCTCCGGGACCCCAAGCTCCAGGCCCACAGCCACGGCGGCCATGGCATCGCTGACGAAATGGCGGCCCTCCAGATTCATAATTACAGAGAAGCTGTCCTCCCCGTGGGTCACCCGGAACCGCAGCCCATCCAAAGCATTGACGATCTCCCGGCACCGGACCTGGCAGCCCTCGTCAGAGCCAAAGTACACAATGCGCTGCCTGGGTGTCTGGCTGAGCTCCCGCAGCATGCGGTCATCTCCGTTGAGCAGCAGGGTGCCGTTCTCCGGCATTCCCTCCACGATTTCCATCTTTGCCTGACGAATCCCCGCCTGACTGCCCAGAAATTCAATATGGGCCGTGCCGATGTTCACGATCACGGCAATATCCGGCCTGCCGATGGAGGAAAGATAGGCCATCTCCCGAAAATGGTTCATGCCCATTTCCAGAACGGCCACCTCCGTATCCTCCGGCATGGCCAGAATCGCCATGGGCATACCGATGTCATTATTGTGGTTCACCGGAGTTTTCGCAGTGCGGTAGGTTTTTTCCAGCACCGCTGCGATCATCTCCTTCGTGGTGCTCTTGCCCACGGAGCCGGTGACGCCGACGACCTTCATGCCGATGCGCTTCCGCTCCTCCCGGGCAATATCGCCCAGGGCCAGGCGCACATTCTCCACGATAATGGCCGGGTAATCCCCTACGCTATGGGTGCACAGCACAGCCGCCGCGCCCTTTTCCATAGCGGCAGGGATGAAGTCGTGGCCGTCCCGGGCACCCTGCAGGGCCAGAAACAGTTGGCCGGGCTGAAGGGTCCGGGTATCGTTGTTGGCACCCAGAAACTCGATATCCGCGTATTTTTCCTCTACAGTGCCGCCGCACCAGGCAGCCGCCTGCTTCAGAGATATTTTACTCATGTAGCTTCCTCAATTCCGACAGGTAAGATTGGACCTCTTCCCGTTCGTCCAGATGATACTTATGGCCATCGATTTCCTGATAGGTCTCATGGCCCTTTCCTGCCAATACAATTATATCATCTTTTTTGCCAATGTCCATAGCGTATCTGATGGCTTTGCGCCGGTCCTCTATAACAGTGTACTCTCCCATCTCCGGGGTAATTCCCTTCAGGATGTCCCCAATAATGGCCATGGGTGCCTCTGTCCGGGGATTATCCGAGGTGATAATAGAAAAGTCCGCGTTTTTGACGCCGATTTGCCCCATAATTGGCCGCTTCATGGGGTCCCGGTCTCCGCCGCAGCCGAAAATCGCAATGAGTCTTCCCTTGCAGAAATCCCGCACGGACAGCAAAACCTTTTCCAGGCCGTCCGGCGTGTGGGCATAGTCAATGAGCACGGTATAGGGCATTCCGGGGGTTGGAACCACCTCAATGCGGCCCTTGACACCGGATACCTTTTCCAAGGCTCGGGCGCATTCCTCCAGAGAAATGCCAAGCTGCCTGGAAACGCCCAGCACCGTCAGGGCATTGTAAACCGTAAAGCGGCCGGGAATGGGCACCGCCACGTGGGCCGTCTCTTCTCCGCAAACCGCCGTAAATTCCACGCCCTGGGCATGGAGGGCAATATCCTTTGCATACAGCCCTGCCTCTTTGTGGGCAGAAACCGTCAGAACCGGACAGGCGGCTGCCTGGAGCATCCGAGGTGCATAGGGGTCATCGGCGTTGATCACCGCCCGGTCACAGCGGCGGAACAGCTCCGCCTTGGTGTCGCAATAGGCATCCATGGTCTTGTGAAAATCCAGATGGTCCTCTGTCAGATTGGTAAAGGCCGCCACATCGTAGTGGACCCCGCCGATGCGGTCCAATGCAATGGCATGGCTGGAAACCTCCATAACGGCGTACTGACAGCCCGCGTCCCGCATCCGGGCAAAGAGCTGCTGCAGCTCCAGGCTTTCCGGGGTGGTCCGTTCCGAGGGGATGGCCTCCTGGCCAACGAGATTGCCCATGGTGCCAATGAGTCCCACCTTTGCCCCCCGGGTCTGCTCCAGAACGGATTTCAGCAGCAGGGTGACGGAGGTCTTTCCGTTGGTGCCGGTGATGCCGATGCACTGCATGGACTTTGCCGGGTTCCCGTAAAAATTGCAGGCCATCTGGGCCAGCGCCAGACGGTCAGAGGCAACCAGGACATAGGGGGTCTCTACATCCGGCTTTTTCGCCGTGACCGTCACAACGGCTCCCTTTTCCACCGCCATGGGGATGAATCGGTTCCCGTCAGAGGCAAAGCCGGAGATGGCCGCAAACAGGCACCCGGGCACTGCCTTTCTGGAATCGTAGACGATGGAAGCAACTTCCGTTTCCAAATCGGCGTGGACTTCTGTTACGGCCACGCCCTTTAACAGCTCCTGTAATTTCATAGCAAACGCTCCTGTATCTCTAATCTTTTGCCGTCTGATCGGCAAAGCGAATGGGAATCGTAGTTCCGACCGCAACCTGAGTTCCCGGCGGGATGTCCTGGGCAATGGCCCGGATCTCCGCCCCCGACTCCGGGTTCCCGGTGGGCAGAATATACAGGCCCAATGCGCCCGCCAGGTCTGCCGCCTGCTGCTTGCTTTTTCCAAGGAAGTCCGGCACTTTTACACTTCTGGTCTCCGGTGGCCGGCCCAAATACAGCAGCACCTGGCTGCCGCCGGGAAGGCTCTGCCCCGCCGCCGGAATCTGTCCCGCTACGGTCTCTCCGTCCCCTTCGCAGCGGGCCGAAAAGCCGGATTCCTTCAGGCATTTCTCCGCCTCCTGGGCCGTATACCCCGTAAGGTCCGGCAGAATGATCTGCCGTCCAGGCAGGTCCTCTTCGGTATAGTTCTGCCGGACGCCCAGGTAGGGCAAAATGTCCGCCAGAATGGCGCCCACCGTAGGCGCCGCCATTACGCCGCCGGATATATAGATCCCCGTGGACCGGGACGGGGTATCCAGCGCTGCCAATACAATATACTCCGGATCTTCCATTGGCGCAATCCCCACGAAGGAGACAATTTTATCCAAAACCCGCTGACCGTTTTCATCGAAAACGTCAATTTTCTCGCTGGTCCCCGTTTTTCCCCCTACGGAATACCCCACAACGTTGGCATTTTTCGCGGTTCCCTCTGTGACCACCGAGCGGATAAGAGTGCGCATGGTCTCGGAGGTCTCCGGGGAAACGGTCTGCCGGACCACTGTCGGCTCCTGCTTGAGAACCGTATTGCCATCCTTATCGATGACCTCGGAGACAAGATAGGGTTCCAGGAGCTTTCCTCCGTTGACCACGGAGGCAATGGCCCGAACAAGCTGCAAGGGCGTGATCTTAAAGGTCTGGCCGAAGGAGCCGGAGGTCAGGCTGGCCGTGCCCCATTTGTCGGTATTGGTCACCAGCGCCTTGTCGAAAAACACGCCCTTGCTCTCACCGGACAGGTCAATTCCCGTCTTCTCCAGGATTCCGAAGGTCTTCACATAGTCATAAAACCGCTGGCCGCCCAGCTTCAGGGCGATATGGGCAAAGGCCAGATTGCAGGAGTTCTGCAAGGCCTGGGGCGTCTTTTCCGCCCCATGGCCCGCCGCACGCCAGCAGTGCAGCAGCTGGGAACGGCCGGGGATCTGCTCGGCTCCCTTGCAATAAAAGGAGGTATTCAGGTCAATGGCCCCGCAGTCCAGGGCCGCCGCCATGGTCAGCACCTTAAAGGTGGATCCCGGCTCATAGCCATCGGACAGCACCCGATTGCGCCACTGCTTCAGCCGCGCCTGGGTCAGGGCGGCATCATAGGCCTGCTTTCCGGCAGTGTATTCCGGGCTTCCCTGGGGGCAGCGTTCATAGGCCAGCCGCATGTCTTCCAGGCTCTGACGGGTTTTCCCGTCCCACACCAGCTGGTAGTCATTGGGGTCATAACTTCCCAGGGTTGCCATGGCCAGGATCTCGCCGGTCTTGCAGTTCATGACCAAGCCAAAGGCGCCGTTTTGCACATCATAGCGGTCTATCGCTGCCCGGAGCTGCTTTTCCAGGATCTCCTGCACCGTGGCATCCAGCGTCAGAACCACGCTGCACCCGGAATGGGAGGCTGTAAAGCCTTCATAGGAAAAGGGCATATCCATTTCGTTATTGCCCTTGGTTGTGATCACCTTTCCGGTTTTCCCGGAGAGGAAGCTGTCATAGGCCGCTTCCACGCCCTCGCTGCCCTGGCCGGATAGGTTGGTAAAGCCGATCACCTGGGCAGCCAGTGTTCCAAAGGGGTAGGTCCGCATGGCGGCGGGCTCCAGATGAATGCCGGATATGGCATTCTCCTGAATAAAGCCGCGAATTTTCTGGGCTGTTTCCTCGGAAATCCGACTGCCTACCTGCTTGTAGCGGCGGCGAAAATCCTGCCCCTGCTCCAAGATCCACTCCGGTTCCCTGTCCAGCAGCGGGGCCAGAAATGCGGAAACGGCATTCAGGTCCGCACCGGACTGCTTCAGCTCATGGGGGTCCAGATACACATTCTCTACCCCAACAGAGGAGGCCAGGATGTTCATATTCCGGTCGTAGACCAGGCCACGGTCCGAGGCGGCTGCCGTGGACCGGGTCTGATTGTTCAGTGCCTTTGCCGCATAGTAATCATAGTCCACCACCATGAGCTTGGCTAACCTTGCCGCCACACCGAGAAAGCCCAGAAGCCCCAGTACCAGAGCCGTCAAGCGGATCCTCCAATGCTGGGCGCTGTCCATCCGTACGCGGCGGTAAGTGGTTTTTTGCATGGTCCGGCCCCTTCCGGCGGCTGAAATCTTTCAGGAAGCACCCAAAAGAGTGCCCCTTTGAAAATGGGCGGCAAGGGAATCCCTCGCCGCCCATTCGCAGCTGCCGTTTTGAGTATATGCGTGCCCGGACAGGTTATGATTCCGGCTCTTCTGCCGGGCCCAGCAGGCCGGACAGGAACCACAGGAAGTTCTCCCAGGCCGTAGGCTCCTCTTCATGCTCCGGTACGGAAACCCGAACCGTCATCTTCTCCGCTTCCTCCGCCGGGATCATGCCCATGGCCTCGGCCTTCTCCTGTACGGTATCCAGGTCCAAGGCTGTGCGGTAAGCGTGTTCCAGCTTTGCATTTTCCCGCTTCAGCTCTGTCAGCGTCTCCAGCTCCTGATTGTATTGGTTCATACTGGCCGTCAGCTGCACCGCACCAACCACCAGGGCCACCAGCACCGCCACGGCCAGGACGATACCGCCCATGGCCACGGGGTCCACATAAATGCGGCGCTCTTTCCCGGTTTTCGGCTTCTTGGGCAGGAAGACCTTTGCGCTCTGCTGCTTCTTTTTTGGCGCCTTGACCTCACTGCCATACACGTAAAACTGGCCAACATATTGAATAACAGGTTTTTGATCCATGTTTCCTTCCTCCGGCCAAAATTACCGTTTCTCACAAATGCGAAGCTTCGCGCTTCTGGCTCTGGGGTTGCGCTCCAGCTCCTCTTCGCCGGAAACAATGGGCTTCCGGGTAAGTACCGTCACCTGGGGCTTCCTGCCGCAGACGCACACCGGGAATTCCGGCGGACAGATGCAGCCCTTGGCCGCTGCGGCCATGGCGTTCTTGACGATTCGGTCTTCCAGGGAGTGGAAGGTGATCACCGCCAGCCGTCCGCCGGGATTCAGGCAGGGAATGGCAGCATCCATAGCCTTGGACACGGAATTCAACTCGTCATTTACCGCAATGCGGATGGCCTGGAAGGTC
>ERZ837487.3473-NODE-3473-length-14037-cov-10.613289_pt1 | contig 14037 bp, 5 predicted proteins | sample MGYA00519911_ERZ837487 | MGnify/ENA primary metagenome ERZ837487 (study PRJEB31850, sample SAMEA3708818) | human gut metagenome | biome: human gut; feature: human-associated habitat; material: faeces | place: China | collected 2014 ...
CGCTGCTCACCTCGCTCGGCTTCAAGGTGATGATCTCCGGCCGCAGCTCGCACGAGCTGTTCGAGACCGGCATCGAATCGATCGCCTCCGAGAACATCTGCTACCCGGCCAAGCTGGTGCACGGCCACATCAAGTGGCTGCTGGGCAAGGGCGTCAAGAACATCTTCTACCCGTGCGTGAGCTACGAGGACAACCTCGTGCCCAACACGGACAACCACTACAACTGCCCGGTCGTGGCCAACTACCCGGTGGTGATCGGCGCGAACATGCCCGAACTGCGCGAGGACGGCATCCGCTACATGCACCCGTACTTCAACCTCGCCAACCACGAGCTCATGGTCGACCGCATCGTCGAGGAGTTCGCCTGGGCGAACGTGAGCCGCGAGGAGGCCGAGACCGCGGTCAAGGCCGCGTACGCCGAGGACAAGATCTTCAAGAACGACGTGCAGGAGGAAGGTTTCAAGGCGCTCGCCTACATGAAGGAGCACAACTGCCGGGGCATCGTGCTCGCCGGCCGCCCGTACCACATCGACCCCGAGGTCAACCACGGCATCCCCGAGACGATCTGCGCGCTCGGCATGGTCGTGCTCTCGGAGGATTCGATCTGCGAACTGCAGCCGGGGGAGAACCTGCATCTGAGCGACTACCTGTCGGAAGGCGAGGAGGACCCGCGCAAGAAGAACGCGAACGGCTTCCGCCACGTCGGCGACCGCAAGGTGACCGTCTCCCGCATGCCGCTGCGCGTCACCAACCAGTGGGCCTACCATTCGCGGCTCTACGCGGCGGCGCATTTCGTGGCGTCCTACCCGGGTCTCGAACTCGTGCAGCTCAACTCCTTCGGCTGCGGCCTGGACGCCATCACCACCGATCAGGTGGCCGAGATCCTCGCCGACAAGGCCGACGTGTACACGCTGCTCAAGATCGATGAGGTGAGCAACCTCGGAGCGGCGAAGATCCGCCTGCGTTCGCTCAAGGCCGCCGTCGAGGAGCGCGAGGCCAACAAGCGGCGTCTGGCCGCACAGGCCCAGTCCCAATCCCGCCAGCAGGTGCTGCCGAACAAGCAGGACCAGCCGGTCGGCCCCAGTGCGGCCGAGCTTGCGGCGCAGCGTCAGGCCAAGGAGGAGCTCGCGGCCGCCGAGGTGCAGCTCAAGGCCGCCCAGGACCAGCTCGCCGCCGCGCAGGCCGCCGTCGAGGCCTCGGAGAAGCAGAAGAACGCCGCCGAGCAGCCGGCCCCGCATTCCACGGGCTTCCGCAAGACCGGATCCGAGGCGCCCACGCCCGGCCGTCAGGTCATGCTCGACACGGTGATGAAGAGCAACCCGCAGCTCACCAAGGCCGTCAAGGACGCCTCCCGCCGCGCGGCGCAGGCCGAGTCGCGACTCGCCGCCACCTCGCCGAACGGCAAGTCCGCGAGGAAGACCGCCAAGAAATCCGGCCACAACACCGCGACCATGTCGAAGTACGCCAACAAGGTGCCGTTCGGCAAGTCGATGAAGAAGGACTACACGATCGTCGGCCCCCAGATGAGCCCGATCCACATGTCGCTGGTCGAGTCGGTCATCCGCTCCGGCGGATACAAGTTCGACATCCTCAAGACCGCGAGCCGCGAGGACGTCGAACTCGGCCTCAAGTACGTCAACAACGACGCCTGCTACCCGGCGATCATGGTCATCGGCCAGCTCGTCGACGCCATCGTCAAGGGCAAGTACGATCCCGACCATGTGGCGCTCGCCATCACGCAGACCGGCGGCATGTGCCGCGCGACGAACTACTTCGGCCTGATCCGCAAGGCGCTGATCGACGCCGGCTACCCGCAGGTGCCGGTCATCGCGCTGTCCACGCAGGGCTTCGAGGACAACCCTGGCTTCAAGGCCACGCCCACGCTGCTGCACCGCGCCATCAAGGCGCTGGTCGTCGGCGACCTGCTGCTCAAATGCCTGATGCGCGTGCGCCCGTACGAGGTCGAGAAGGGCAGCGCCGACAAGCTGTACCAGATGTGGGACACCATCGTGCGCGAGACCATCGAGCACCACGGCTTCTCCGATACCGCGAAGAAGAAGATCGGCAAGCATTACCTGCCGTACCAGACGCTGCTCAAGGAGATCGTCAAATCGTTCGACGCACTGCCGCTGCGCGACATCCCGCGCAAGGTGCGCGTCGGCGTCGTCGGCGAGATCCTCGTCAAGTACCATCCCGACGCGAACAACCACGTGGTCGACGTCATCGAATCGCAGGATTGCGAGGCCGTGGTCCCCGGCATCATGGAGTTCATGACCACGCGTCCGTACATCACCGACTGGAACGAGAAGAACCTCGGCATGGGCGGCAACAAGAAGCTGTACTCGCTCATGCGCTGGGGTCTCGACCGTTACCTCAACCCGGTGCGCTCGGCCATCGATCTGGCGCATGGCAAGTTCAGCCAGGACCTGCCGATGCCCGAGCTGGTCAAGAAGGCCTCCGAGGTGACCTCGGTGGGCGTGCAGGCCGGCGAGGGGTGGCTGCTGACCGCCGAGATCCTGGAGCTCATCGAGTCTGGCTGCCCGAATGTGATCTGCGCCCAGCCGTTCGCCTGCCTGCCCAACCATGTGACCGGCCGCGGCATGTTCGGCAAGATTCGCCGTCTGCACCCGGACGCGAACATCGTCTCCATCGACTATGATCCCGGCGCCTCACAGGCCAATCAGCTCAACCGCATCAAGCTGATGATCGCCGCGGCGAAGAAGAACCACCAGAAGCTGAACGCGGCCGACTGACGGATCAGCCTCGGCCCGGCGATCAGCCGACCAGGGTCGCCGCGTAGGCGTACAGCCCCTTCCATGGCAGGGTCGACACGTCTATCTTGTCGGCCTTGCTCTGAACCCTCTCGCGGTAGCGTTCCGTGCGCAGCGCCGTCTTCACATTGGCTTTCACATCGGCGAGCGGCGCCTTGCCCTCGACCCCGTCCACGGTCCAGTCGTGCGTGTCGTAATACTCCTGCACCTCGGTCTCGCTCGGGTTCATGCCCGGTTTCGTGGCGTCGTCGACGTAGTCGTTCTTCAGCGCGGTCATCTCGTAGTCGATGTATGAGGTGATGTCGTATTCGCTGCGTCCGTAGATGACCTGCCCCGCTTCACGTTTCTGCCGGTTGTTCGCGTTGAGGGTTTCCATGCGCTTGACGATGCCGGTGTACGAGTCGTCGTCGACCAGCCCGTACGAGACTGCGATCAGGTACGCCGCGTGACGGAAGCGCAGCGTGTCGATAGTCTGTTTCGTCAGCCATTCGACCGGCTTCTCGCCGCCGTATGAGGCGGTCCAGTCGGCGTCCCGGGCGTTGAGGTTGACGTCGTGCTTCTGCTTGAAATAGCTGACGGCGGCGGTGCGCTGCGACGACCACGCCTGGGTGAATTCGGCCTGCGTGATGGTGGTGTCGCCGAAGGAGAATTTCGGGAAGGCATGCGTCGCGTTGGCTTGCGCGTCGCATGCCTTTGACGAGTCGGGGCTCGCCGTGAGCGAACGGACGAGAAAGACGGCGCCGACGATGGCCGCAATCAGCAGGACGGCCGCGACGACGATGATCGCGCGGGTTCTCGTATTGGTTTTCGTCCCCATCTTCGCGGCGTCACGGCCGCTCCCGTCCGTTGCCTTGCTGGGAGAGCCTGATCCGCATTTTCGTGACTGCTTCATGCCGTCATGATACGCGGCGGACATGATTGCGGGGTGTCGCCCGCATTGCGCAGGAACGCCCCCCCCCACAATCATGTCCGCCGGTCGTCGCCTTGGATTCCGGTTATTCCTGGAATACGTCCGGATGCTTCGGATCGCCGGGCTCGTCGGCCAACAGGCCCTCCAATCCCAGGAACTCCTTCCAGAATTCGAGCGGCTGGCCATACGGCGCCGATTGCGCGCCGCGCGCCTGCAGGTTCGCCTTCGCCTCGAACACGTCCTCTTCGCGGATATCCTCGAAGTAGCTTTCCAGCCGCTCCCTGTTCTCCGGCACGTAGAACAGGGACGCGATGATCTCCGTCAGCCGCTCGGCGCGCTCGATCGGCAGCGAATCCCAATGCCGCAGCTCGATGAAGTTCTTCATACGCACGTCGTTGAAATGCGTGGAGATGATGTGGTTGATCTCGTACGGGTTGAGCTCGCGGTCGGGATACACCTCTCCGGCGTTCTCATAGAACGCCGGGTGATGCAGCTCCTTGCCGCTCAGGCCCCTGGCCTCCGGCGTATGCGTCAGATCGGCGAACATCAGCGGCGTGGACAGCACGTCGATGGCGTACTCCTCCCAGCCGAACCGCTTGTCGAACAGTCCGGGAATCACGTTCGTGCGCTGGGGGTCGAGATAGTCCCACATGCGCTGGCGTAGCAGGGGCCACGGGTTCGGCGCGCCCTCGAAATACGGCGTATTGCGGAAGTACCAGGCGAGGATCGGCCCGATGATGGTGCCCAGACGCAGCTTGTCGATGGAATCCTGCTCGTCGACGTAGTCGATGCTCACCTGCGTGGAGGCCGAGCACCGCATCATGCACGGGCCGAACTGGCCTACCCGCCCCAGGTAGCGGGTCATGGCGTCGTAACGGTCCTTCGGGTTGACCTTGACGTCGGCGAAGCCCGACTTGGGCTGGTAGCCGTAATTGACCAGACGGAAGCCCAGCTCGTCCAGCACGGGATCGATGTCACGCCGGAAGGAACGATACAGCGTCAGCAGTTCCTGCGGCGTCTTGAGGATGCCCAGCGAGCACTCCACCTGACCGCCGGGCTCCAGCGACACGGCGATGCCTTCGCGCCCGAGTCCGACCAGATGGCCGTTCTCCCAGTACTCCTTCTCCTTGTCGTAGTACGGCGCGATGCGCTTGAGCAGCGTTTCGACGCCGTTCTCCTCGTAGTAGCTGACGGCGGTGTCGTCGCCGTTGTGCACCGGAAGATGTTCGATCTCCACGCCGAAACCGCCCGTGCCGCGTTTGGAACGGCCTTCCTCGAAGAATCGCAGCAGACTGTCGATGTGCTTGGGATTCGGCTTGGCGAGCAGATGCGCGTAACTGATTCTCGGTGTCGTCATGGGGCATATCGTACCTGTAGATTCCAACGGCCACGGCGGTGCCGTTATACAAAGAATCGATAGCTGGTTTGCGTCCGAATGCTGGACATTGCGACTGATTTCCCGGGTTCCGTTCAGGGGGTACAAGGGTGACGTTATGACAGTTAACGAAATGCCGAATACGCCATAGCCCCATTGCCGTAGCCTATGGGTACCGCTATACTTGTGAACTTGTAAAGTCTCTTTACATATTGGTGGTGTGGCGAGTCTGTGAATGACCCCGGAAGGGGGCATCGTCATGGATGACCGGATCGCCGACATGTCCCCCCGCAACGAGGAGGGGAACGGAGACTCTCCAATAACAGTAAGGACAACGATGAAACCTCATGTAGGATCACGGATGATCGCAGCATCGGTCGCTTTGGGGACGGCGTTCGCGTTGATCGCGCCGTCTTCGGCGCTCGCGGGCGATGCGACGCCAGCGGCGGCGTCGACCGGAACGACATATTACGTGTCATCGACGCATGGCGATGACGGCAACGCCGGCACCGATAAGGGCCATCCCTGGAAGACGCTGGACAAGGTCAACGCCATCGCGACCGACCTTAAGCCGGGCGACTCCGTGCTGCTGGAGCGTGGCTCCACGTTCCAGGACCAGTATCTGCACATCAAGGACACGTCGGGAACCGCCGACGCGCCCATCACCATCGCCGATTACGGCGAAGCCTCCGCCGCCAAGCCGGTCATCGCGGCGAACGGCGTCAAGGGCAGCCAGTGGTACCAGAACTACCGTGCGCATGTCGGCAACCACCAGAACAAGGGCACCGTCTCCTCGACCATCCTGCTCAAGGACGTGTCGTACATCACGGTGAAGAACCTGGAGATCACCAATGACGACCCCGACGTCTACGACCCGATCGACACGTGGAAGTGGACCGACACGGCCGATTCGGATGGCACCAAGCTCGACCGCTCGGCCGACCGCATGGACCGCACCGGCGTGGCCGGCATCGCGGAGAACGGCACCACGATGAGCCATGTCACGCTTGAGGGCCTGAACATCCACGACGTGGACGGCAACATCTACAACAAGCACATGGCCAACGGCGGCATCTACTTCATGGCGCACTACGCCCGCGAGAACAAGAGCGCCGCGGACAAGACGTGGCTGCAGAACCACATCTCGCGCTTCGACCACATCACCATCAAGAACAACATCGTCAAGGACGTGGACCGCTGGGGCATCGCCGTGGGCTACACCGCGTACCTCAACTTCATCGACGCGACGTGGGGCGACGGCAGCATCGACGACGATCTGATCGCCAAGTACGGCCAGACCAACGTGACCATCGAGAACAACTACGTCAAGGGTGCGGGCGGCGACGCCATCACCCTCATGTACTGCGACCGTCCGGTCATCCAGTACAACGTGGGCGACAGCGTCTCGAAGCACATGAACAACATCGACTACCCGCATGACCGCGAGCACGGCGGCAGGTACGGCGGCTGGGTCGCGGCGGGCATCTGGCCCTGGCGCTGCAAGGACCCGATCTTCCAGTACAACGAGATGTACAACAACCTCAACTCCGAACACGGCAACGGCGACGGCCAGGCGTGGGACGCCGATTACGGCGACGGCACGCTGTACCAGTACAACTACTCGTACGGCAACTCGTTCGCCTCGCTGATGATCTGCAACCAGTACGCCATCAACACGACGTTCCGCTACAACATCTCGCAGAACGACCGCCGCGGCGTGTTCGACCTGCCGAGCAACGGTCCGGGCAACCACATCTACAACAACACCGTCTACATCGGTAAGGACAGCGCGGTGCTGACCGACCGATCCAACAGCCAGGCGAAGTTCGAGAACAACATCTTCATCAACGCGGCCGACACCAAGAAGACCGAGACGTGGAACCGCGGCAGCCAGCACGGCGGCCAGACGTACGACAACAACATGTACGTCAATTACGCGAACAGGCCCGCCTCCGATTCCCACGCCGTCGAGGTCGCCGATGTGGCGACCGTGCTGGCCAACGCCGGACACGCGCCGAGCGCGCCGAAGGCCAACGGTTCGGTCTATGGCCGTTCCGGCAGCGAGTTCGACGGATACAAGCCCGTTGACGGCTCCCCGGCCATCAATGCCGGCAAGGTCATCTCCGACATGAACGACTACGCGGTCACGAACGACTTCTTCGGCAACACCATCAAGGGAACCCCGGACCTGGGTGCCGTCGAAAGCAACGTGCTCTCCGTCTCCGGCAAGGTCAACGCGTACGAGACCGCCACGGTCGGCGGCTCCAAGGTCGTCTACGTGCCGTTCACCGCGAAGAACCCGACCACAGTCAAGCAGCTTCGCGCGGGCCTGACGGTCGGTGACGGATCAGTCGCCAACGTGTACCGCGGCGGCAACAAGCTGGCGGCCGACGCGGCGATCCAGGCCGACGACGTGCTGCGCTTCGAGGTCGAAGGCACTTCGAACACGCCGATCGAATACACCATCGCTCAGAAGAACGCCTGGAACTGGGTCGACGAGTTCAAGACCGACTCTCAGGGCCCGATCTGGACGTCGCAGCGTCAGGTGTCCGGCAAATGGCAGACGATTACCGATTTCGGTGCCGATGTGTACCCGCAGACGTACTACGACAAGTACTACGGCGTCGGTGTGGACTATCAGAACAAGAACCTTCCGACCGACCGCAGCGCCATCCACGGCCTGATCGCCGACAATCCGGGTGATTCCGCGGCGACGGCGATGGCCTGGACCGCGCCGAAGGCCGGTTCCGTGAAGGTCACGCTGGACGAGGTGACCGGAGCGAACGTCGAGCCGTACATCCGTCAGTCGAACAGCAACGGCAAGGATGTGGTCCTGAAGCTGCTGAAGAACGACGAGGTGATCTGCTCCGCGACGATGACCAATTCCTTCGCGACGGCGACCGGGTTCAACGAATGCCTGGCGTCCGCCAAGGGCACGGTCAAGGTCGCGGTCGGTGATGTGCTGCGCTTCTCGGTGGATGCCGCGGCCGGCACCTCCAAGTCGTCGATCCACATCAGCCCGGTCATCACCTATCAGGATGTGGCACCCGTCGAGTCCCAGACGGCGCAGTACGCTGCCTCCTACGACGCGGTGAGCGCCAAGGTCGGCACCAAGGCCACCGCTACGGTGAAGTTCACGAAGGACGGCGCCGCCGCCACCCCGACCGGCGTCAAGTCCTACGCGCTGAAGACCGCGGTCGACGGCGTGGCCGTGGACGCCGCGACCGGCGCGGTCACCTACACGCCCGGCGCCGATGCGTACGGCACCACCAAGACCGCGACCGTGGTCGTCACCTACTCGGATAACACCACCGACGAGGCGACCGTCACCTTCAACGTCGAGAAGTCCAACGCGCAGAAGTACAACGTGCTGTACCCGGCCGTGTCCGGCGGCGCGGGCGTCGCGCTCAAGCGCACGCCCAAGTTCACGCTCAAGGCGGACAGCGCCGCGGCGTCCATCCCCGCCGGCACCAAGTTCGCGCTCGGCACGGGCGCCCCGGCCGGCGCGTCCGTGAACGCCACCACCGGCGAGGTCACGCTGACCAGCACCCAGGCCGGCACCATCACCGTGCCGGTGACGGTCACCTTCTCCGACACCAACGAGTCCATCGAGGCGACGGCCACGTTCACCGTGACCGCTCCGGCGGCGCTCGGCACCTCCAAGCTGGAGACCGGCACCGCGGACGGCGCGAACGTCATCTATGTGCCGTTCACCGCGAAGACCCCGACCACCGTCGCCGATCTGCTGGCCCTGGTGACCGCCGAGCCGGATTCGGCCCTCAAGGCCGTGTACCGTGACGGCACCAAGCTGGCGGCCGACGCGGCAGTAAAGGCCGGCGACGTGCTGCGCTTCTACGCCGACGGCTCCACCTTCACCGCCGACTACACGGTCGTGCAGAAGAACGCCTGGAACTGGGTCGACGAGTTCAAGACCGACTCTCAGGGCCCGATCTGGACGTCGCAGCGTCAGGTGTCCGGCAAATGGCAGACGATTACCGATTTCGGTGCCGATGTGTACCCGCAGACGTACTACGACAAGTACTACGGCGTCGGTGTGGACTATCAGAACAAGAACCTTCCGACCGACCGCAGCGCCATCCACGGCCTGATCGCCGACAATCCGGGTGATTCCGCGGCGACGGCGATGGCCTGGACCGCGCCGAAGGCCGGTTCCGTGAAGGTCACGCTGGACGAGGTGACCGGAGCGAACGTCGAGCCGTACATCCGTCAGTCGAACAGCAACGGCAAGGATGTGGTCCTGAAGCTGCTGAAGAACGACGAGGTGATCTGCTCCGCGACGATGACCAATTCCTTCGCGACGGCGACCGGGTTCAACGAATGCCTGGCGTCCGCCAAGGGCACGGTCAAGGTCGCGGTCGGTGATGTGCTGCGCTTCTCGGTGGATGCCGCGGCCGGCACCTCCAAGTCGTCGATCCACATCAGCCCGGTCATCACCTACACGGATGCCGATGAGCCTGCGCCGACGCCTGGCCTGTCGGAGCAGTATGCTGCGGCGTATCCGGCTTCGGTTGCGGCGAAGGTGGGCGAGAAGGCCACCGCCGCGGTGTCGTTCACGAAGGACGGCGCCGCCGCGGGTGCCCCGGCGGGCACGACGTTCGCGGTCGCGGGTGACGGGTTCACGGTCGCCGCGGACGGTACGGTGTCGTTCACGCCGACGGACGCGCAGGCGGGCAAGACGGTGACGGCCACGGTGACGGTGACGTATTCGGACAAGTCGACGGATACGGCGACGGTGACGTTCAAGGTCGCCGCCAAGACCGAGCCTTCGCCCGAGCCTGGCCTGTCGGAGCAGTATGCTGCGGCGTATCCGGCTTCGGTTGCGGCGAAGGTGGGCGAGAAGGCCACCGCCGCGGTGTCGTTCACGAAGGACGGCGCCGCCGCGGGTGCCCCGGCGGGCACGACGTTCGCGGTCGCGGGTGACGGGTTCACGGTCGCCGCGGACGGTACGGTGTCGTTCACGCCGACGGACGCGCAGGCGGGCAAGACGGTGACGGCCACGGTGACGGTGACGTATTCGGACAAGTCGACGGATACGGCGACGGTGACGTTCAAGGTCGCCGCCAAGACCGAGCCCGAACCGACCGATCCGAAGGCCGACCTGCGCAAGGAGGTCGAATCCGCGTCGAAGCTTGACGAGAAGGACTACACCGCCGACTCGTGGAAGGTGTTCGCCGCGGCGCTCGATAACGCCAAGGCCGTGCTGGAGGACAAGGACGCCACCGAGGCGCAGATCTCCGGCGCGCTCACGACGCTGAAGTCCGCCACTGCCGCGCTGGTCAAGGCCGGCGACACCGGCAAGCCCGACGATGGCGACAAGCCTTCCGCGGGCAAGCCCAACGACAAGGGCAACGGTCTGTCCAAGACCGGCGCCAGCGTCGCCGTCATCGGCGTTGCCATGCTGCTGCTCGCAGCCGCCGGCTTCGTCACGGTGAACGTCGTTCGCCGCCGCCGGTAACGGCATGACGGGCACCCGCCCGTAACAAGCAATCAGGGGTCTCATGGTCAGCCATGAGACCCCTTTGCTATGCCTGTTAGCCGCTCTCTCGCTGTCGATTACCCTATATTCCCGCGAAAGTCCCATTTGCGGACGCCGGAATGGGACTTTCGACGGGTGGGAGAAATTGTTCAACACGCCGATTGTTGTATATGCAACTGTTGTATATGGTATGCATTATTATGTTATGTTGCCTGAATGTTCGGAATGCGATTTTCGCATCGACAGACATGGTGTGGCGGGATATGGAGCAACGTATTCTCAGCATTGAAATACGGGCGGTGAGTAAGGCCGTCGACCGTTATTTGGGCGAAAGCATGCCGCTCTCCGCCAAGGAGACCACCGGCGGCAACGCGCATATCATCATGTTCCTGGCGCGCAATCGGGATCGGGAGATCTATCAGCACACCATCGAGCAGAAATTCTGCATCACCCGTTCCACGGCATCCCGCGTGCTGGCGCTGATGGAGAAGAAAGGGCTGATTGCCCGTGAATCCGTGGCGCACGACGCACGATGTAAGCGCATTGTGCTGACGGATAAAGCCGACGCCATCGTCGCCGATCTCACAGCGAACGGGGAGCGTGTGGAGCGTCTTCTGGTCGACGGTTTCACGCAAGCGGAGCAAGATGCGCTGCATGACTACGTGGAGCGCATGCGTGCCAACATCGAGCGCGCACAACATGAATTTGAACATCAGACATCCTCCCAGACGCCGTCAACGGCGGCTCCCGAATACTCGGAAGCGGAGGTCATCAACACGAAGGAGGAGAACAAGTGAGCAGCACCGAAGAAGCGATTGCGCAAGCGCGCAAAGCCGTGGAACCGGACAAGCCGAAACATGTCCTGCGCACGCTGGGCAAGTCGATCCGCGAGTACAAGAAGGCCAGTCTGCTGGCCCCGGCGCTCGTGGCGGTCGAAGGCATCCTGGAAATCCTGATCCCGACGATCATGGCCTCGCTGATCGACGAGGGCATCACCGGCGGCAGCATGCCGTCCACCATCAAGTTCGGAGTGATCCTGCTGATCTGTGCGATGGTCTCGCTGGGTGCCGGCTTCCTGTCCGGCAAGTTCGCGGCCATCGCGGGCGCGGGCTTCGCCAAGAACCTGCGCCAGGACCAGTTCAAGAAGGTTCAGGGCTTCAGCTTCACCAATATCGACCGGTTCTCCACCGGCTCGATCGTGACCCGACTGACCACCGACGTGACGAACCTGCAGAACGCCTACATGATGATTATCCGGCTGGGCGTGCGTGCCCCGATCATGGTGATTGTGGCCTGGATTTTCTCGTTCCGCATCTCCCCGTCCATCTCGCTGGTGTTCCTGGCCTGCATCCCGATCCTGGCGATCGGCCTGTGCGGTCTGGCCGTGCTCGTGCACCCCGTGTTCGAGCGCGTGTTCCACACTTACGACGCGCTCAACAACGTAGTCGACGAGAACCTGCAGGGCATCCGCGTGGTGAAATCCTACAACCGCGAATCCTTCGAGGTGGGCAAGTTCGGCCGCATCTCCCAGCGCATCTTCAAGGACTTCACCAAGGCCGAGCGCATCATGAGCTTCAACAGCCCGCTGATGATGGTGTGCGTCTACGCCTCGATGATCCTCATCGCATGGATGGGCGCACAGCAGATCGTCGCCTCCGGCAACAACGCCGCCGTGGGCCTGACCACCGGCGACCTGACCGCACTGGTCACCTATGCCATGCAGATCCTCATGGCCATGATGATGCTGTCGATGATCTTCATCATGGTCATTATCTCCCAGGCCTCCGCCGAGCGTATCTGTCAGGTGCTGCAGGAGGAAAGCACCGTGACCGATCCGGCCAATCCGGTGACCGACATGGCCGATGGGTCCATCGAATTCGACCACGTCACCTTCCGCTACTCCGACAGCTCCGAAAAGCCCGTACTCGACGACATCAACCTGAAGATCCGCTCCGGCATGACCATCGGCATCGTCGGCGGCACCGGTTCCGCCAAGTCGAGTCTCGTGCAGCTCGTGCCGCGACTGTACGACGTGAGCTCCGGCTCGCTCAAGGTCGGCGGCGTGGACGTGCGCGACTACGATCTGGAAGCCCTGCGCGACCAGGTGGCCATGGTACTGCAGAAGAACGTGCTGTTCTCCGGCACCATCGCCGAGAATCTCAGGTGGGGCAACCCGAACGCCACCGACGAGGAGGTCCGCCACGCCGCGCAGCTTGCGCAGGCTGACGGATTCGTGCAGGAATTCCCCGACAAGTACGACACCTACATCGAGCAGGGAGGCACCAACGTCTCCGGCGGCCAGCGCCAGCGCCTGTGCATCGCCCGCGCGTTGCTGAAGAAGCCGAAGATCCTCATCCTCGACGATTCGACCAGCGCCGTCGACACCAAGACCGACAAGCTGATCCGTAACGCGTTCCACAACGAGATCCCCGACACCACGAAGATCATCATCGCCCAGCGTGTCGCCTCCGTCGAGGAATCCGACATGATCCTCGTCATGGACAACGGCCGCATCATGGCGTCCGGCACGCACGACGAGCTGCTCGCCACCTGCGACGAATACCGGTCCATCTACGAATCCCAGACCAAGAACCAGGCCCGACCCGAGGAGCTGGTCGCCGCGGAGCCGGCCGGGGCGCAATCTGAGACCGAGACCAAGGAAGGAGAGACGCGATGAGCGACGACCAGAGCTTCAAGAACCGCAAACCCGGCATGGGCAAAGCCGAACCTGGCACCATCAAGCGCATCTTCAGCTACATCTTCCAATACAAGTGGCGCGTCGTCGCCATCGTGATCTGCATCCTGATCGGCGCCGCCGCGCAGGCCGGATCCGCGCTGTTCCTCCAGTCCCTCATCGACACGTACATCCTGCCGATGGTGGGGGAGACAAATCCCGACTGGGCGCCGCTGCTGCGCGCCATCTCGCTTATGGGCTGCCTGTACCTGGCCGGTATCGTGGCGTCCTGGGCCTGGCAGTGGCTGATCGTCACCGTCGAACAGGGCACGCTCAAGAAGATCCGCGACGACATGTTCGCCCACCAGCAGAAGCTGCCTATCCGCTACTTCGACAGCCATGAGCACGGCGACATCATGAGCCACTACACCAACGACACCGATACGCTGCGTCAGGCGATCTCGCAGTCGTTCCCGCAGATATTCTCCTCGATCATCTCCGCGCTGGCGGCGCTGCTGTCCATGCTGTGGCTCTCGATCCCGTTCACCGCGTTCGTGATCGTGTTCACCGTGCTGCTCTACTTCATCGTGCGCAAGATCGTGAGCCGTTCCGGCCGCTACTTCGTCAAGCAGCAGATGTGGATCGGCGACGTGAACGCCTTCGTGGAGGAGTCCGTCAACGGCCAGAAGGTCATCAAGGTCTTCAACCACGAGGACGCCACGCAGAAGACCTTCGACGAGAAGAACGAGGAGCTGTTCGAGGCGTCCGCCGAAGCGAACACCTGGGGCAACGTCACCATGCCGGTCGTCG
>ERZ837487.3494-NODE-3494-length-13974-cov-3.515411_pt1 | contig 13974 bp, 9 predicted proteins | sample MGYA00519911_ERZ837487 | MGnify/ENA primary metagenome ERZ837487 (study PRJEB31850, sample SAMEA3708818) | human gut metagenome | biome: human gut; feature: human-associated habitat; material: faeces | place: China | collected 2014 ...
CATTCGAATCATCATCCTTCACCTCCAACCAAGCCAAAGGATTCGTGATCTGGCTAGCGTTGGTTATTTGATCCCAGCTACCCGTCTCCATATTCTTATGATTCGGAAATGTCGGGTTGAAAGTAGCGGCGGAATAGAACATCTTCTGTACATCATTTAAATAAGCATTTTTCAGCAAGGAACCAAATATGCCTAAATCAAAGACCAGAAGATCATTGAACGCATGCTGCGTAATATTCAACTTGGTCGTAAAATTACGTGAGTTCGTATTTCGGATAACCCCTTCCCTTTCCACAAATCCCAAGGAGGCACGATAACTGGAAGTCTCCGAACCACCCCCAAAAGCGATATGATGATTCTGCACCAACCCTAACCGGGTGATCTCATCCTGAAAGTCCGTATTATTCCCTAAATCTAAAATACCGATATTACGTTCCTCCGCCAGTTTCCGGAAACCATTCGCCGATAACATATCCAAACTTTTATAAGCCGCCTCCACACCGAAACTCCCATCATAACTGATACTAAAAGCTCCCTGCCGCCCTTTCTTAGTCGTTACCTCGATAACACCGGAAGCACCACGAGAACCATATTGAGCAGTCTCAGAGGCATCTTTCAAGATCGTGAAGTTCTCGATATCCGCCGGATAGATCGAGCTAAGCAAATTAAGATCGGCAAAAACCCCATCAATAATCACCAACGGATCATTACCTCCCGTTAAGGAAGTTGTACCCCGGACCCGGACGGCAGCCAAGGCAGCGGCGCTATTTCCTCCAACCGGGATACTAACGCCGGACACCCTTCCCCGAAGAGCGTCCAAGGGTGTAGAGATCAATCCCTCATTCATTCCCCCTTCATTCACCCGGTTTACAGAACCGGATAAAGTACTGCGATTGCCCGTAGCATATCCGACAGTGATCAACTCATCTATCAAATTGGAGTCCGACAAGAGAGGCTTGATCGTATCCGGCAGAAGCGGCAGCTCCTGACCGTAGCCATAAGAGAAAGACAAGGCCCCGCACAGAAACAAAAACAGGACTTTTCGGATATATATAAGAACTTTCATAAGTACGTTGGATTTAAGATTAATAACCCATGTAAATAAAACTTCCCTCGGTTAAGTTTTGTTCGCCCCCAAGATACAACATTTCCTCAAGATCTTAAAAATAAAAGCGTACCAAGTTGTCAAGAAGCCTCGACAAGGCTTTAGCGATATTTAATAATGTCCCTCAAAAATATATACGGAAATATTTCTTTATTCCGTAATAGATTGTACCTTTGCCATCGTTAAAAAACATAGCGTATTATTAAGTAATAACATACTAAAACTTATTTATTATGTCAAAAGTAACAGTTGTTGGTGCCGGAAATGTAGGCGCTACTTGCGCAAATGTTCTTGCCTTCAATGAAGTGGCAGACGAAGTTGTAATGCTAGACGTAAAGGAAGGCGTATCCGAAGGTAAAGCGATGGATATGATGCAGACCGCTCAATTGCTAGGTTTCGATACTAAGGTTGTAGGTTGCACAAACGATTATGAGAAGACAGCTAACTCTGACGTTGTAGTTATCACTTCTGGTATTCCTCGTAAACCGGGTATGACTCGCGAAGAACTGATCGGTGTTAACGCTGGTATCGTTAAGAGCGTAGCTCAAAACATCTTGAAATACTCTCCGAACGCAATCTTGGTAGTTATCTCTAACCCGATGGATACAATGACTTATTTGTCATTGAAGTCTTTAGGCTTGCCGAAGAACCGTATCATCGGTATGGGTGGTGCTTTGGATAGCTCTCGTTTCAAATATTTCTTATCTCAGGCTCTAGGCTGTAACGCTAACGAGGTTGAGGGTATGGTAATCGGTGGTCACGGTGACACTACAATGATTCCGTTGGCTCGCTTGGCTACTTACAAAGGTATCCCTGTTAGCAAATTGTTAAGCGCAGAGAAATTGCAAGAGGTTGTTGCTTCCACAATGGTTGGTGGCGCTACATTAACTAAATTGTTAGGTACTTCTGCTTGGTATGCACCGGGTGCTGCTGGAGCATTTGTTGTTGAGTCTATCATTCACAACCAAGGTAAGATGGTTCCTTGCTCTGTTTACTTGGAAGGTGAGTACGGTGAATCTGATCTTTGCATCGGTGTTCCTGTTATCCTTGGCAAGAACGGTATCGAGAAGATCGTTGAGTTGGAATTGACAGCTGAAGAGAAAGAGTTGTTCGCTAAGAGCGCTGCCGCTGTTCATAAGACTAACGAGGCTTTGAAAGAAGTGGGTGCACTTTAATTTGAATTTCTATTAAAGCGATAAAAGAGGCTGGTCCTTCGGGGTTGGCCTCTTTCTTTTTATGTGGATACGGACAGTTACGACGGAACGAAGATAATATTCGTATTTTTCAATCTTTGAAGATACATACGTATCTCCATTGATTTATTTCAAAAGATCACGGTAAAGCATTTATGACAAAAGTACAGTTTTTGTTTGAATATGAAAAGCCTTCACTAGTTCAATACGAGCTTCACTAAGTTTATTCGTTTCATCCCAAACCGGTAATCACTACTTCAACTTTCCAGCCTCATTCAATACTTTCAGGAAGTTGCTCCAAGCTTTCTCTATCTTTTGCATGTTTTCGTCCCTTTCCTCTTGGTTACTTACCTCATTTTGTAGAACATCTACAACAGGATATCCATCATATAAATAATATCTCTGATAATCCCCTAATAAGACTGGGGCATTATAGATAACGGAACTTATCGAAGAGATACTGCCTACCGTGAAGTGACCGTTTCCAGCTATCCGGAATTCAACCTTCTCATTGCCTAGCACGTCTTGCTTGATAGAAATATTCTTCTCGAAAACGATTTCTTTTGTAACTGAATTAAAAGATTTGATATCATCCGGGACTTTGATCACTTGTCCGGTAGTAGCCGTATCAAAATTTTCCTCATCATTATCGCAAGCGCAATAACCGATGAGAAATACAGACATGATAAGATATAATAAAAATGACTTTTTCATATTAAACCTCCTTTATTGGATTTCATTGCGTGTTGTCTTATTAGTAAGACACTTAAAAAGAGACAAATGCTGCACGTTTACCATTATTTAACAAACATTATTAACCAAACCGTCCTTCCATTATATAAAAAAAGCCGGAGGAAATGATTTCCTTCGGCTTTTACCTATCGTTTGTTATTGGTATTTATTTGACAATACCTAATTTAGACTCACCAACGAAATCTATAATATGTTGGATCTCCTTACTCATCGGAACCTGATCCTTGATCATTAACAAGGCATCCGTAAGGCTGCTGTTTCCTTGGAAGATGATCCGGTACGCATGACTGATGTGCTTGATAACCTTTTCACTGAATCCCTCATGAGACATGATGAAAGAGTTCACGCCATAATACGTGGTAGGCTCCTTTGCCGCTACGATAAAAGGAGGGATATCCTTACGGAAACGACAGCCGGTTTGAATCATCGCCCAAGCCCCAACCCGGGATCCTTGGCTCATCAACACATTGCCTCCGAAGATCACGTAATCTTCCAAGATGCAATTTCCGGAAATCTTACTACCATAGCCGAATACACTACGATTTCCGATCCGCGTATCATGAGAAACATGTACCCCCTCATGCAAGAAATTACCATTACCGATACTAGTACGTCCTTCCGCTGTCGAGGAACGGTTAATCACCACATTCTCACGAATCACGTTGTCATCTCCGATTACGGCGATCGTATCACCTCCCTTATAAAAGAAATCCTGAGGCTCAGCAGCGATAACAGCTCCGTTAAATACACGGTTGCGATTTCCCATGCGTGTACCGCTCATCAAGCTGGCATGAGGCATGATCTCGCAATCATCCCCGATCTCCACGTTCTTATCAATGTACGCAAAAGGATGAATCGTAACGTTCTTCCCGATCTTTGCGCTTGAATCTACATATGCTAATGGACTAATCATAACTTTACTACATTTAAAGGTTATTATTCTCTACCACCACCGATGGCACTGTATAAACTGACAACCGCTTGCATACGTTGCACATTGTCGGACACTTCCGTCAACTGAGCGCTCAAGAGGCTCTGCTGTGCGGAAAGGATTTCCAAATAAGTAGATTGAGCCGACTGGAACAAGGCGCTGGTATAAGCCACCGCTTTCTCTAGCTGCTCGATCTGCGCTCTATCTTGGACAAGCTTCTTGCTCGTGGCATCATACTGATGTAAAGCATCACTCACCTCCTTACCTGCTTCCAGAATTGTCTGCTGATAATTCATTTGAGCGATCTTCTCTTCTGCCTTCGATACCTTCAAGTTAGCGACCAACTTACCATTGTTGAAGATCGGTTGGGCCAACGAAGCCAAAGCTTGAAACATAAATTGGCCCGGATTGGCGACAGAGATGCCTGAACCATTCGTCCAGCCCGCTGTCGCCGTGATATTCAATCCCGGATAAAAAGCGGCACGAGCTTTGTTCGTCGTATAATAGGCACTAGCAAGTGTCATCTCCGCGATCTTCACGTCCGGACGATTCTCCAACAATTGCAAAGGCACACCCACCATGATATCCTCCGGCATTACTTGTTCCTCCAAAGTACCCCGATCAATCTGTTGAGGGGCCTTAGCCAATAACACGGACAATGAGTTTTCCACGCTACGCACCTGGCTCTCCAACTCGATCAACGAGCCGGAAACCTGATGGTAAGCGGCACGCATTTGCGTCACGGCAGCCTCGGTAGCCATACCCGCTATCTTCATAGCCTCCATGACACGAACATTCTCTTTATAGATATCAACCGTCTTAGCGGTAATTTCCACCTGCCGATCAAGCATCAACAAGGTATAATAAGTATTCGCTATACCACCGATCAATTGAGAGCGCACGGCCTGTCTTGAATACTGGCTCTGTAAGTAGGAGGCTTTTTGGCCACGGCTCGCGTTCAAGAGCTTTCCGAATAGGTCAACCTCCCAGCTAGCGGCCAAAGGCGTTGAGTAAGCCTTTACGTATTCGCTATTTCCAATCGATGTAATCGTCCCTTGGGGAGCGAAATTAATAGAAGGCAAGAAAGACAGACGGGCGGAAGTCAACAATACTTTCGCTTCCTCTACCCGAAGAACGGCTGCCTGCATATCTACATTATTGGCTAATCCCTCCTCAATTAACGCCTGTAACTTCGGATCACGAAAAACTTCCTTCCAAGGAAGGTTTCCCATATTGGTCGTATCCGCGGAGGCTAATGTATCAGTCTCGGAAACCGGATCACGATAAATTCCCGTCGCATCGATGGAATCCGGACGCTCGTATGCCTTATAGATATGGCAACTGCTTAACAAAGCAGTCGCACATACCATATATATAATTTGTTTCTTCATTGTCATCTCTTATTTTATTTTAGCGTACTGTTCTATTTCCGTACTCATATCGCTGTTATCCAAATCTTCCCATTCGATCGGCTTGAATTTCTCCTGTAAGTACTGGAATACCACGAACAAAACCGGAACAATAAAAATCTGGAAGATCATACCGATGAACATACCTCCGATGGCGGCAGTACCCAAAGTACGGTTACCGTGAGCACCTACACCGAACGCGAACATCATAGGCAACAGACCGACTACCATAGCCAACGATGTCATCAGGATAGGACGTAGACGAGCGGCAGCACCTAAAACGGCAGCCCACGTGATACTCATACCCATACGGCGACGGTCGAGGGCAAACTCTACGATCAGGATGGCGTTCTTCGCCAACAAACCGACCAACATGATCAAGGCGATCTGCATATAGATATTGTTGGACATCGTACCTAAGATCATCTTCAAAGCCGGGATATTACCCAAAGCAGCCCACCCCTGCACGAACAGGAAGCTACCCATCAAACCGAACGGAATGGAAAGCAATACAGCCAATGGCAGAATATAACTTTCATACTGGGCGCTCAGCAGCAAATAAACGAATACGAAACAGAGCAGGAAGATCAAACCGGTCGTGCTGCCGCTGGTTTCAGCCTCTTCACGCGCCATACCACCCAACTCGTATCCGAAACCGGTCGGAAGTGTCGTACCGGCAACCTCCTCGATCGCTTTCAATGCCTGGCCACTGGTGTATCCATCCGCCGGCGCAACCATCACTTTAATAGATGTATACATATTGAAACGGCTGATGATATCCGGTCCATACACTTTCTTGATAGACACGAACTGCGAGATTGGAGCCATTTCGTTTCCATTGCGGACTTTGATATTCTTCAACGATTCCAAATTGGTACGCAAAGCCGGATCAGCCTGGACCATCACACGGTACATCTTACCGAAACGGTTGAAGTTGGAGGCATACAAACCACCGTAATATCCCTGCATGGTTGCCAGAATATCACTCGGACTGATACCCACTTTCTTGCAGGCAGCCGCATCGATGTCGATCATATACTGCGGGAAGTTAGGGTTGAAGGTACTCTGTGCCGACTTGATTTCAGGACGGGCAGTCAAAGCTGCCGTATATTGCTTCGTCACATCGAAGAATTTTTCCAGATCGCCACCGGTCTTATCCTGCATGTTCAACTCGATATCGCTGGATGCGGAATACCCTGGGATCATAGGCGGAGTAAAGAACAGCACCTGTGCATCCTTCACTATCTTTTGCGCACGCATGAACAAACTACCATACACGATATCCGAACTCTGCATCATGGAACGCTCCTCCCAGTCTTTCAACTTGATAATGAACGAACCGTATGAAGGCCCCTGGCCACCGATAAAGCTGAAACCAATAATGGCCGTACGCGATTTGACTGCCGGGTCGGCAGCGATCAGGCTATCCACCTTGTTCATCACCTCTATCGTACGTTCCTGGGATGTTCCCGGAGGCAGCGTCACTGCGCCCATGATCGTACCGGTATCTTCATTCGGAACCATACCTGTCGGAGTCGCATTCATCAAAACAACAAGCAAGACGATACATCCGGCAACGATACCGAACGAAAGCCATTTCTTTTGGATAAAGAATACGACACGTTTTTTATAGCTGTTCAGCAAAGAGTCGTATGCGGCATTGAAAGAAGAGTGGAAACGGGAGACGAAGGTCGATTTCTTCTCATGCCCTTCTTCGTGCGGCTTCAAGAACATCGCGCACAGAGCCGGACTCAACGTCAAGGCGTTCAATGCAGACAAACCGATCGAGATAGCCATCGTCAAACCGAACTGGCGATAGAATGTACCGGCCGTACCGCTCATGAAACTTACCGGAATAAACACGGACATCATGACCAACGTAATGGAGACGATAGCACCGCCCAGCTCGTTCATGGCATCGATAGAAGCCAGTTTCGCTGATTTGTATCCCTGGTCCAACTTGGCATGGACACCCTCGACGACCACGATCGCATCATCGACCACGATCGCAATGGCGAGCACCATGGCACAAAGAGTCAGCAAGTTCAAGCTAAAGCCGATCAGCGACAGCATGAAGAACGTACCGATCAACGCAACCGGGATCGCGATAGCCGGAATCAAAGTCGAACGTAAATCCTGCAAGAAGATATACACAACGATAAATACCAGGATGAAGGCTTCGATCAACGTCTTGAGCACCTCATGGATAGAAGCGTACAAGAAGTCGTTGGCATTCATACCGACGTCGATCTTCAAGCCCGGAGGCAATATCTTTTCTGTTTCTTCCAGTAGGTTCTGGATATTATTGATGGTTTCCGTCGCATTGGTTCCTGCCATCTGATAAACGATACAAGTTACGGCACTATGACCGTTTACTTTATTGACAAAGTTATAAGTCAGACGTCCCAATTCGATATCGGCGATATCTTTCATACGGAGCACTTCACCATCCGGCAAAGCTTTCACAACCATGTTCTCAAATTCGTTCACTTCCTGCAAACGTCCCTTATAACGGATCGTATACTGGAAACTCTGGTTACCCTGTTCACCAAACGAACCCGGAGCGGCTTCCACGTTCTGCTCAGCCAAGACGCCTGCAACGTCATTCGGAACCAGTTTATACTGTGCCATCACATCCGGCTTCAGCCAGATACGCATGGAATAGTCTGTTCCTAACACGTTTGCATCACCCACACCAGGTACACGCTGTACTTCCGGAATCAGGTTGATCTTGGCATAGTTCTCGATAAATCGCTGGTCGTAACGGTCCTCGGCATCATAAACAGAGAACACGATCAACATGGAGTTCTGACGTTTCTGAGTCGTCACACCGATCTTGGTTACTTCGGCCGGCAGCAAACCTTGTGCCATGGAAACACGATTCTGCACATTGACGGCAGCCATGTCAGGATCGGTACCCTGTTTAAAATAAATGGAGATTTCGGCCGATCCGTTATTCGAAGCCGATGAAGTCATGTACATCATGTTCTCCACACCATTGATCTGGTCTTCCAGCGGCGCAATCACACTATTCAATACCGTCTGTGCGTTTGCCCCCGTATAAGTAGCTCTCACCGAAACGGTTGGAGGGGCAATATCCGGATATTGGGTAATAGGCAAGGACAGCAAGCCTAATATACCCAGTATGACAATCAAGATGGAGATCACCGTTGAGAGCACCGGGCGGTTTATAAATCTATCTAATTTCATATCTTCTGTTTTTAACGAACAAATGGAAGTTATTAATTAAAAGCGGTCTTCAGATTACCTTCGTTCTGGTCTTTCAAGGCCTGATCATATTTCGCTTTCTGCTGTTCCGGCGTGATCGGCTCGATAGCCTGGCCGTCATGGAGGTTCTGTACGCCTTCAATCACGATTTTATCACCAGATTTCAAACCATTCGTCACCAGGTAATTCTTCCCGTCATCCAGATTAGAGATCTGAATCTCCGTATTCTTCACGGAATTGTCCGCCTGCAAGACGAAAACAAACTTTTTGTCCTGGATTTCGACAGTAGCGGACTGAGGGATAATAATAATCCCATCCATCGTGTATGGGAATATGATGTTGCCGGTACCGCCGCTTCTCAATATATTTTTATCATTCGGGAAAACAGCACGCATGCTGACAGACCCGGTTGACTGGTCGATTACACCGCTAACGGCATCGATCTTGCCTTCCGACTGATAGGTTGTGCCGTCGGACAGCTGCAAGCGGACAGCCGGCATCTTTTCCAGCTGTTCTTTCAAAGTGCCCCCGGCTCTTGTCAAGCGCAATAACTCTTTCTCCGTCATAGAAAAATAAACATACACGTCGTTGATTTCGGATACGGTTGTCAAGGGCTGTGAGACAGAAGGGCTGACCAGACTTCCGATACGGTACGGGAATGTACCGACAACACCATTCGACGGGCTTGTCACCGTACAGAATGACAAATTCTGATTCGCGCTCACCAAAGATGCTTCCGCCTGAGCCAGGCTTGCCTTGGCAGACATAAGCTGGTTGACCGCTGTCTGATACTCAAAATCACTAATAATCTTCTGATCGAACAAAGCTTTTTTATTCTTTTCGGTCAGGGTCAAAGTAGCGACATTGGCTTTAGCCATCTCGACAGCCGCTTTTGCCTGTCCGACCGCAGCAGCATACTGGGTCGGATCGATCTGGAACAAAGCCTGCCCTTTACGAACTGTTGCTCCTTCATCCACACATAACTTAACGATAAAACCCGAAACCTGGGGGCGTACCTCAATATCCTGCGTTCCTCTGATCGTCGCCGGATAGGAAGTTGTCTGGTCGCTCGTTGTCGAATTGACAGCAAGGACAGCAAATTCATTATCCCCTAACTTCATACCGCTTTGATTGTTCCCGCAAGCGGTTAATAAAGATACCCCTACTGCAAACAATGCAATTTGCCTTAATTGGGTAATAGTAGTTCTCAACATTTGTTTATCCATATTCATTTATTATATATCTTCTATACTATTCTTGTTTTTTGTCATTAGAAGGCTATCAAAAAGCCACCGCAACGGGTGAGATCCGCTGCACCATAGAAAAAATTCCACAACGATGCTGTCCTAAACTTATGGATTCATAGCCTATTCCTCATAAAAAGCGTACAAATGTAGAATCTTTTTGTTGTACTTTTTCCGTTTATACAATCTTTTATACTAAAAAATTGCTTATTTTATATTTCTGTATCAGAGATATATTAAGAATTTGACCAATCGAAAATATATTCGTTTAAATTGATACATAATTTTAACACAGAATTTGTTTATTCAATAATTTATCCTAATTTTACGGCTTATATAACCTAAATAATCAATTCATATGGAACCAAAGTTTATGATATCGGAAGTGTTCGGCACTTCATGGAAGTACACTAAATCTCAGATCTGGGTACTGGTAGGGCTGTTTATCGGATATTTTATCCTGTCATCAATCATTAGTCTGTTCGGTATGCCAGCGCAAGGTTCGATGGTCGGTAAGATCATCGTGAATCTGATCAGTGCCGTCATATCCAGTGCTTTCATGTTGGGCTACATAAAAAATCTGTTCCAGACAATGGATGGAGAAGAACCACAGTTTTCCGCATACGGACAGCAATCCCGTAAAATCTTCACTTATCTTATTGCCAGCATCATTATGGGTATCGCAGTGGCTATCGGAATATTCTTACTGATTGTTCCGGGTATCTATCTGGCTATCCGCCTGCAATTTTATTCTGCCTATATCGTAGAGGAAGACTGCGGAATTATAGAATCACTGCAAAAAAGCTGGGACTTGACTAAAGGACAGGGTATGCCGCTGTTTTTATTACTGTTGGCCATGATCGGCACTGCGATCGTCGGTTGTATCTTGTTCTTCGTCGGACTCTTTGTCGCCGTTCCTCTTATCTATATGATGCAGTGCTACACATTCAGAAAATTAAATACGATTTCAACAGAAGAAAAAGTACAACAACTATAATATCAAATCATAAATAGACAACAGCCCGCAAAAATAAACATTCTGCGGGCTGTATAGCTTTCCGATCTATGGGTAAGACATATAGAATCAAAGACATTGCAGAGATGTCCGGAGTTTCGACCGGAACCGTCGACCGCATATTGCACAACCGAGGCAAAGTATCCGAAGAGGCACAGAAAAAAGTAGAAAAAGTTTTAAAAGAAATAGACTATCACCCGAACCTGATAGCCCGTTCCCTTGCACTAAAAAAGAACTACCATTTTATCACACTGACTCCTTCTTTTGCAAAAGGCGAATATTGGGATAAACTTTGCGAAGGAATAGATAAAGCAGAGCAGGAACTTTTCAGCTACAACGTAGAAGTCGAACGTATGTGCTTCAATCAATACGACAAAAGCAGTTTCGACGAGCTCATTCCCCGGATCGAAAAAGCCGACTGTCAGGGAGTCGTGATTGCAACACAGTTCCATGACAGTGTCGTCAAGTTGGCATCCCGGCTGGATCAGTTACAAATACCTTACATACTGATAGACGCATTCATTGAAAACACCAATTGTGTGGCCTATTACGGGACTAACTCGTACGATTCCGGATACATTGCCGGCCGTTTGCTATACGAACAAATCAACCCGACCGAAAATATCGCAATCTTCCGCTTTATCCGCAAAGGAGAAATGCAGGTAACCCAGGTCATGAAACGCGAGGAAGGCTTCAGGACTTATCTGGCAGAAAAGAGCTATAACGGACGTATCTATTCTGTACAATTACATGCCGACGAACCGGAAAAGAACATAAGCATACTGAATACTTTCTTAGAAGAGCATAAGGAGGTGAACGCTGGTATCATATTCAATTCCCGTGCCCACTTACTGGGAAAATACTTCCGTGATAAAGGAGAGAAATTCAGATTGATCGGCTATGATGTGATAGACCCGAATATCACTTGTCTAAATGACGGTTCCATCACGCACCTGATCGCCCAACGGCCGGAAGTGCAGGGATTCAATTGCATACGGGCACTGTTCCGCCATTTAGTCCTCAAAGAAAAAGTGGAACAGATCAATTATATGCCGATTGATATCCTGATGAAAGAGAATATCAAATACTATAACAATTATATTTGAAAACATAAAAAGGTATTTTTTATCCGTTTTCTTTTTGTTTGATAAATAAATACTATACTTTTGTGCCCAATGTGTGCGCGAGCACAATAAGATAGTAACAATGAAATTATCACAATCATAAACAATAAAAATATGGCTAATTTATTTTGCGTTAAAGACAAAGTTGTCATTATTACCGGTGGAGCCGGGATCTTAGGCAGAGGTATTGCTGGTCATCTTGCTGAAGAAGGTGCTAAAATCGTTATCCTTGACCGTGCAGCCGAAGTTGGTGAACAAATTGTAGCCGACATCAAAGCTAAAGGAGGAGAAGCAAGCTTCTTCCTGACCGACGTATTAAACAAAGAAATTCTGGAACAGAACAAAAAAGATATCCTGGCCAAATATGGTCGCATCGATGCATTGCTGAATGCAGCCGGCGGTAATATGGCTGGCGCGACCATCGGACCGGACAGCACGATTTTCGACCTGAACATCGACGCTTTCCGTAAGGTGGTAGACCTGAATCTGTTCGGAACAGTTCTCCCGACAATGGTATTTGCCGATGTAATGGCTAACCAAAGAGAAGGTGCTATCGTTAACTTCTCTTCCGAATCCGCTTTGCGCCCGCTTACCCGCGTCGTGGGTTATGGTGCTGCCAAAGCCGCCATTTCCAACCTGACTAAATACCTGGCCGGTGAACTGGCGATCAAATTCGGAGAAGGTTTGCGTGTAAATGCAATTGCTCCGGGATTCTTCCTGACGGAACAGAACCGTACTTTGATGACAAATCCGGACGGATCTTACACTCCACGTGCTGAATCTGTCATTGCACATACTCCGTTCAGACGTCTGGGTACACCGGATGAATTATTTGGTACAATCCAATACTTGATCAGCGACGCTTCCAAATTCGTAACCGGAACAATCGCTATCGTAGACGGTGGTTTTGATGCATTCTCTATTTAATCTCACAATTAAAAACAAGACATTATGTATTTATGTGAACAAACATGGCGCTGGTACGGACCGAACGATCCTGTTAGTCTTTCCGATATCCGCCAAGCCGGCGCTACCGGAATTGTAAATGCCTTGCATCATATCCCGAACGGAGAAGTATGGACTGTCGAAGAAATACAGAAACGCAAGGATATGATCGAAGCAGCCGGCTTACGCTGGAGCGTAGTGGAAAGTGTTCCCGTACACGAACATATCAAAACACAAAGCGGAGACTTCCAGAAATATATCGACAACTATAAAGAAAGTATCCGTAACTTGGCTGCATGTGACATCCGTGTGATTACTTACAATTTTATGCCGGTTCTGGACTGGACCCGTACAAACTTGGCTTACACCATGCCTGACGGCTCTAAAGCATTACGTTTCGAACGTGCAGCTTTTATGGCTTTCGATCTCTACATCTTGAAACGCCCTGCTGCAGAACAGGAATATACAGACGAAGAAAAAGCAATCGCAAAAGCCCGTTTCGACGAGATGAGCGAAGATGACAAAGCACTGCTAGTACGCAATATGATCGCTGGTCTGCCCGGCTCCGAGGAAAGTTTCACATTGGATCAGTTCCGGGCCGAACTGGATCGTTACAAAGACATTGATGCGGAAAGACTCCGCGCCAACTTGATTTATTTCCTGAAAGAGATTACTCCGGTTGCCGACGAAGTAGGCGCACGTATGGTTATCCATCCGGATGATCCTCCCTACTCGATCTTAGGCTTGCCCCGTATTTTGAGCACTGAAGAGGATTTCCGCAAGTTGATCGAAGCCGTACCAAACAAAAGCAATGGTTTATGCCTCTGTACCGGCTCATTCGGTGTTCGTGGAGATAATGACCTAGCCGGTATGATGAAACGGTTCGGTGACCGTATCGACTTCGTCCATATACGTAGTACCAAACGCGATGAAGCCGGAAACTTCTTCGAAGCAAACCACCTGGAAGGCGACGTGGATATGTACGGCGTAATGAAAGCGTTACTCGAGCTACAACAAAGACGTGGTT
>ERZ837487.3514-NODE-3514-length-13892-cov-9.152923_pt1 | contig 13892 bp, 9 predicted proteins | sample MGYA00519911_ERZ837487 | MGnify/ENA primary metagenome ERZ837487 (study PRJEB31850, sample SAMEA3708818) | human gut metagenome | biome: human gut; feature: human-associated habitat; material: faeces | place: China | collected 2014 ...
CTATCGCCCCTTAGGATTTTTATTTAACAAGTCCTAAATTTGGGGAGCAGTTCACAGGAAGAGTGCCTTAAAGAGAATAGATCGTTCTTTTTATGGTTATTTATGCGGATTTCTCTTTTCCGCTACTAATCAAAAACAATCAGGCTTTTCCGGGTGAGATTTGAGCCGCGGGGAGAGGAATGGCGGGGAAAGAATGACAGCGGTTTTATGTGTTGCAAAAAAGCAACAAAAATGCTGAATGACAGGCTGCCGGGGAGGAATAGGAAGGAGAGAGCGGTGAGCGGAGGGGGCGGGGCAGACTCCCCTGGGCAAAACAAAGCCCCCGGAGGCTTTCGCTTCCGGGGGCTTCACTGAATCAAATCAGTGCAGGCTTTAATCTGAAGGTCAGATTAGAACTTGTGAACGAGGCCAGCCATCACGCCGACGGCGGACGGGGTCTGATCCTTGTTCGTCAGTTCAGCCTTCTGCTGAGCGTAGGTCACGCCAGCGTAGGCGTTCGTGCGCTTCGAGAAAGCGTAGGTGTAGCCGAGAGCGGCTTCCCAGCGCTTGTACTCGTTGTTGCCCTGAACTTCTTCAGCGTCGCGGTAGGAGACGCCGGCGATAACCGTGCCGCCGAGAGCCGGAGCGGTAGCGCCGAGGGAAATGCCCCAGCCTTCGTAGCCGAGGTTGCCCTTCGTAGAAGAGGTGCTGGTCGTGCCCTCCAGAGCGGCAAGACCGCCAACGCCGGAAACGAGGGAAGCCTGGTTATCGAAGTAGTTCACCTGACCGTAAACACGGACAGCCTTGAAGTCGTAGTTGCCGCCGGCGATGATGCTGTAGCCGTTATCGATGTTCTCGGTAGCCTTGGCAACGTTCTTCCACATCGTGTAGTCACCGATCAGGGCGAACTGCGCGGGGCCGTTCTTGTAGCTCACACCGAGAGCGGCGTAACGATCGACGTCAGAGGAGTTCTCGTCACCGGTCGCCGTGCCGTCGTTCTTGAAGGAGTACTGAGCGCGGATCTGCAGGCCGGAGAAGGTCGGGGAAACATAGGTGAGGGAGTTATCGACACGGCCCCAGTCGGTACCGGTCTGAGCCTTGATGCCGGCGTCGCCCCAGAGGACGGAGAACGGCGAGAAGATGCCGCCCATAGCAGCCGCGCCAGCGGTGCTGATCAGCTTGCCTTCACGGCCGGCGTACAGGGTGCCGTACTTGCCGCCAACGTGCACGGAAGCCTCACGGCCGAAGAGGCGGCTCATCGCCTGGGTGCCGTCATCGGAATTGAAGCCGTTTTCGAGGTTGAAGCCAACCGTCACGGAGCCGATCTTCTCATCACCGCGGAGACCCCAGCGGGAGGAGGCGGTCTGACCAGACTTTTCGGAGAACGTATCGGTCGAGGCGGTCTTGCCGTCATCAGCGCGATAGTGGGTGTAGTTGAGGCCGGTATCGATAATGCCGTACAGCGTCACGGACGGAGCGGCAAAAGCGGAAGCGGCGAAGGAGCCGAGCAGAGCAGCAGCGAGAAGAGTCTTTTTCATCTTTTCTAACCTTTGATTGTCATCCCTTAGGAGTACCAGAAACTAGTTCTCCCGGGATTGAATTTTTAACCACAGGGTAATTAAAGCATGAGAAAAAGCGGATGAAAAGAAAGATTTTTCCTCTGTAAAGCGGGTTATCGGCTTCCCTGAGAGGATTAGGGTAATCATCTTATAGTTATTAATTAAAAATAAACAGTCACTTATATAGAGCCCCGTATCCCGGGAAACAGTTTCAGGAACCTGAGTGTGCGGTGCTTGCATCTGTTGCAAAAACGCAACAGTTGAGGAGAAAAACCGCAATTGGTTCTGAAATACCGTGCCGTGCCGCGTCTCTGTTTCAGTCTTTCCGGAAAAGGAGACCGCGGCTTTCTCTCGTTCTTTTTCGGTTTTTGAGTCCACCGGAAATCCGTTTTTTTGCGGTCTCCGGGCGTTTCCATCGCCCCGCAATACCCCGCCGAGCGCCGCCGGCTTCCTCTCCAACTTCAGCGCCGGTTAGGAAAAAGAGACCGTACGCACTCTTCGCTTCCGAGAACATAAACAGGTACTCATGGAACGGTTATTCTTAATAGAGATGCATCACAGAAAAAGACCGGACTGAGAATGGAAACGGACACCGAACGAGCGAGACGCCGATTTAACCGCGTGAAGCGTGAGACCCTGAGACGGGGAAAACGCATCGCGAGCCGCGGGAAACGGGGCTTTTTTTCCATTCTTTTCAGCCGCTCGGGGCTGATCGGGGTGATGCTGCTCGCGCAGCTCATCCTCTTTGTCGCGCTGTCACTCTGGATCCAGCCCTACGCCTCGAAATACTTCATGATTTCCGGGACGATCGGCGGGCTCGTGGTGCTCTACATCATCAATAGCCGCTCAGACTCCACCGCGAAGATCACCTGGCTCTTCCTCATTCTTCTGATGCCGCTCTTCGGTATCGCGCTCTATATCTATACGCAGACCGATATCGGCCACCGGAGACTGAAGCGGCGCGCGGCGAAGATTATCGGGGACACGAAACACTCGATCCCGCAGGACCCGCGGGATCTCGACGCGCTCTCCCGCGCGGGTTCCGACATCTCGGGGCTCGTGTCCTATATGAATAAGACTGGGTGCTACCCGGTGTACCGGAACGAGGGGGCGGATTATCTGCCGTCCGGCGAAGCGTTTTTCAGGTCCCTCCTTGATGACCTCTCAAAAGCCCGGCGCTTCATCTTTCTTGAATTCTTCATCATCGATGAGGGACTCATGTGGGGGCAGGTGCTGAAGATCCTCGCGGAAAAAGTGAAGGCCGGGGTTGAGGTGCGGGTGCTGTATGACGGGACGTGTGAGTTCGCGCGTCTCCCGAGCGGCTACCCCGATTACCTCCGGTCGCTTGGGATCCAGTGCAAGGTCTTTTCCCCGATCTACCCCTTTGTCTCCACAAAGTACAACTACCGCGACCACCGGAAGATCGTCGTGATTGATGGGGAAACCGGGTTCACGGGCGGCGCGAACCTCGCAGACGAATATATCAACCGGATCCACCCCTATGGGCGCTGGAAAGACGCGGCGATCCGGCTGCGGGGGCGGTCGGTGAAGTCGCTTACGCTCCTCTTCCTTCAGATGTGGCACGCGGATGACGGGGACATTTTTATCGGCGATCTCCTGAAAGGCGAAGACGCCCGCGTGAATCTCATCGAAGGGGGCTTCGTCATTCCGTTCGGCGACAACCCGATGGATGAGGAGAAGGTGGCGGAGAACCTCTATATCGACATGATTTCGCGCGCCGATCGCTATGTCTGGGTGATGACGCCGTATCTGATCCTCGATGGGGAACTTGAGGCGGCGCTTGAATTCGCGGCGGACCGGGGCGTGGATGTCAGAATCATCTGCCCGTCGCATTCCGATAAATATCTGATCCACGCGCTCGCGCGTAACACCTACCGGCAGCTCATTCACGCCGGCGTCCGGGTGTTTGAGTGGCAGCCTGGGTTCGTGCACTCGAAAGTCATGGTGTCGGATTCCGAAAAAGCGATCGTGGGAAGCATCAATTTTGACTACCGCAGCCTCTATCACCACTTTGAATGCGGTGTCTACTGCTACCGCACGCCCTGCATTGAGGAGATCGAGCGGGACTTTGAGGCCACATTCCAGGACTGCGTGGAATTTTCGGAGGATCGGCTCCACCGCGTGAGTCTCTTCGAGCGGGGAGCGGGCGCGGTGCTGAAAGTGATTTCGCCGCTTCTTTAAGCCTCTTTTTGCGGTATTACGCCAGAGACCGAAATTCAAAAGCGGGATTCGGGGTCGCCCTGGTTTCGTTCTCTTATACTGAACCGCACGGGCCGCCGGGGATAAAAAGGCGGCTTTGACAATCCACGGGGCCGCGGCGGAAAAAGCGGCTCCAACGCTTAATACACACAGTCATGGCAGTGAATTCAATCCTCAGAGCCTTCGCGCCGGCCGCGAAAGTGACGCTGCCCGTCGGAACGGGATACCTGTTCCTCGGCGCGGCGTACGGTATCTATATGCATGTGAACGGGTTCTCCGTCTGGTACCCGGCTCTGATGGCGTGGCTGATTTACGGGGGGTCGCTCGAATTCGTCGCTGCCTCGATGCTGCTCTCCCCCTTCGCTCCGGTGACGACGTTCTTTGTCGCCTTCATGATCCAGGCGCGGCACCTCTTTTACGGCCTCGCGATGCTGGATCGCTTCAAGGGGCTCGGCTGGAAGAAGTTCTATCTCATCTTCGGGATGAGCGATGAAACGTTCGCGCTCGAATTCGCGACCAAGGCCCCGGCGGGGGTCGATTCCAGCTGGTACATGATGTGGATTACGTTCCTCGACCGTATGTATTGGCTCGGCGGCGCGGTGCTCGGGGCAACGCTCGGCAGCTTCCTCACCTTTGACACGAAGGGGCTGTCGTTCGTGATGACCGCGATGTTTGTCGTGATTTTCCTCGAGCAGTTCCTCAAAGAAAAGCATCACTGGACCGCATGGATCGGGTTCGGGGCGTCGCTTGGGTGCCTCGCGATTTTTGGGCGCGACTTCTTCATGATCCCGCTCATGGTGGTGATTCTGCTGCTCCTCACCGTTTTCCGAAAGCCGATTGAAGAGAAGGGAGGGTATCAAGAATGACGATGCCGCTTTGGGAACAAATCATCACGGTCGCGCTCTGCATCGCGGCGACGATGCTTTCCCGCTTTCTTCCCTTTATTCTCTTTTCGTCCCGCCGGCCGACTCCCCGCTACATCCAGTACCTTGGGGCAGCGCTTCCGGCCGCGATTTTCGCGATGCTTGTGGTCTACTGCCTGAAGGACGTGGATCTCCTCTCGGGCACCCACGGCCTCCCGGAATTCATCGCGATCGCGGCAACTGTCCTTCTTCACCTTTGGAAGCGGAACATGATGATCTCGATGGCGGGCGGCACCGCGGTCTATATGTTCCTCGTGCAGATGGTGTTTGTCTGAAGCAGAGCGGAACGGATATCCAGAAAAAACGAAACCCCGAAAGACGTGAATCTTTCGGGGTTTTCTGTCGCTGCGGACGGGGATTGATCCCCGGCTCCGCAGAGGCCTGCTTTTTGAGGCAGGACTTAGCCTGCGGGAGATTAAGCTCCCGCGGTGACGCTTCTTATGTTACCAAAAAGCGAACCCGCGGGAAGCTTTTGCCGTTACGCCGCTTCGCCCGGCACCTGAGCGAGTGCCGCGACCTGCCGGTCACGGATCCTGAGAAGCCTCCGGCGCTCAAGGTAGAACCGGAGAGTGACGAGCATCATGAGCGCAGTGACATAGAGGATGTATTCGCCGTAAGGCCCGATCATCTGCGAGAGCGTCATGCCGCGGAACGCGAAGTCGCGGTACATCGAGTACTGCCACGTGAGCGGGAAGAGGTGCGCGAAGTACCAGCCCCAGCCGGTCAGTTCCCCCATCGCCATTGTCATGCCGCCCATGATGAAGCCAGGCGGCACCACAAAGATCATGAAGGACGCGCCGTTTGCCGGTGTCTTGAAGCTCCAGGTGATCAGCATCGCGATGAGGCCGATCGAAAAAGGCAGCATGAAGAGACTCGGGAGGTACGCGAGGTAGTTCCCCTTAAACGGCATGCAGTTAAAGAGCACGAGGCCCGCCGTCATGATGGTGACCGCCGCCGTGTACCCAAGGGCGTAGGGAATAAGCCGCGCGATCATCGCGGACGGTCCCCGGTTCAGGATCGCGTTCTCCCACTGTCCCATCACATGGACGCGGCCCGTGAGCATCAGCGTTGTGATGCCGAAGAAGATCCCGGAGAAGAAGTAAAGGAACCCCGCGATCGTCACGGGGACGAGCGAATTCGTCGGGTTAAAGAGCCGGCGGATCGAGACCGTGAGCCCCGAGGAACCGGAACTCTGAGCGCTCGCGGGACCGAGCGCCTGGAGGTTCTCGGCGTTCACCGGGATTCCTTCCTGCGCCGCGATCTGGTTCAGCGACTCAAAGACCTCACCGTTCTGAGCCGGGTTCCCCATGTCGGCTTCGTAACCGATGTTGTAGGGCGTGGTGCCGTTCAGCAGTCCCTTCTCAAACCCCTTCGGGATCACGATGACGCCGACCACGTTGTCGTGCCGCGTGAGGTAAACCGGGTCCACGGGCGTGTGGAACACCGAGGCGATACGGATATCGCGGGATGAGTCCACCGCCTGGATAAACTTCGCGCTGCGGGCCGAGTGGTCAAGATCGACCACAGCGACCGGCGCCTCAATCACCCCCATCTGGGTGAAGAGGATGCTGAAAATGAGAGCCGTGAGAAACGCGGCCATGAAGCAGAGCTTGTGGTACGGGATGAAGTGGCCGCTCATCATCGCGCTGATCTCTTCGTAGATCGAGTCCGCGATATCGCGCCGCCACTTCGCGAATCCCGAGAGTGCGGCCTCTTTAGTCATTGATCTTCACTCCGATCGACATCCCGGGGATGACGCCGGGCTGCGGGGTCACATAGATCCGGGCGACAAGCGATTTCAGATCCGCCTGGCCGCGTTCACGCGTGCCCCGGAGGTCGGCGAAGGCGGGCGCTTCGTGCAGCACGCGCACCGTCCCGGTGACGGTCTTTCCGGAGGCCGTTTCACCCTTCACGGTCTTTCCTTCCGCGAACTTCGCGGCGTCCTTTTCGCTCACGTAGATTTCGTAGTACTGGCGGTTAGACTCGAGCAGCACGGCGGGGCTCCCCGCGGGAACGATTTCACCCACCTGGTACATGACTTTGAGGATCTTGCCGTCCTCAGGTGCCTTGATTGTGAGGCGGGACTTCTCGACCTCGAGCGCTGCGAGCGCCTGCTTCAGCTGTTCGCCCGCGGCTTCCAGCTGTTTCACCTTGAGTTTCTGCGTTTCGATGCTCGCGCGCGTATCCGCGATCGCGGCAAGCCTCATCCCCTGAGCGGAGCCGGTCTTCGCGAGGCGCGCGAGATCCGACTTCGACGCCCCGACCGTTGCCGCGTCGAGCTGCTTCCGGGCGGTGGTCACCGCGGAAGCCGCGCTTTCCCAGGTGTTCCTCGCGGAGTCAAACGACGCCTGCGAAATAGCGTGCGACGTGATCAGGTTCTTCGCGCGGTCATAATCCGCCTTCGCGCGCTTCTCGGTCGCGATGGCGGAGTCGAGATTCGCTTTCGCGCCTTCAATCGTCCGCTTCGCCTCTTCAACCGCGGCCGCGTTCTCCGCGATCTGAGCCTTTGTCTTCGCGATCGAGATATCGGTGTCGGTCGAATCGAGTTCCATCAGAACGTCACCCGCCTTCACCATGCGGCCTTCGACCGCGGGACGGGAGACGAGCTTCCCGGACACTTTTTCAAAGGCGGTGTTGACGTCCTCAGCGGTGAGCGTCCCGTACTTCTGGCTCTGCGCGAGCGTATCCGCGTCGCGGCGGGGCCCGAGCACCATGAAGGTCGTGCCGACCGCGATCAGCACGGCAAAGACAATGAGGGGTTTCAGGAGCGCTTTCTTCCCGGGGCCCTTCCCGAGCGACTGCGGGATGGGAGCAGCCGCCGCTCCGGATTCTGCCTCGGCCGCGGGGGCAGGGGCTGCGTTCTTCTTTTCTTCTTCACTCATGATGAATCACTTTTTTAATCAATAACCCAAAAATTCAATTGCTTAGCTGACTAACTATTTTCACAAACCAAACTAAACCGGCCGGAAGCAGGGGCAGAAAACGCGCCTCAGCGCTTCGGTCGGTTGAGAAAGTGGGGGGGGATTATTTAGCCTCGGGTTTTGGAAGGAGCTTATCGAGCAGCGCGAGAAGCTCTTTCTGTTCGTCCGGCGTCAGGCGTCCGGCAAAGTCCATCACGCGCTTGAAATGCCCCGGGAGGAGCTGATCGAGCAGCGCGAGTCCGTCCTTCGTGATCGTGACCCGCTTTTCGCGAGCGTCTCCCTTCATGCGGCGGACAGCGATCAGCGGGTGCGTCTGAGCTCTCATGCGGGAAAGCATCACGGAGATCGTGGGTACCGAAACACCGACCCGCGCGGCGAGCTCCTTGATGCTGCAGCCCTTCGGAATCGTCTTCAGCGCCATGAGAAGCACGAACTTCCCCTCGCTGATCCCGAACTCATTCTCCATATAGGAGATGATTTCCTGATTGATCAGATAGCCCGCGTTGATCAGATTGAGGACGAGCGCGGGGGCTTCCGGTGAAAACGGAATCGGCGCGGCCTCTGCGGTCTTCATGAGAACATCACGTGTAGGGAGGACCCGGACTTTGTAATTCATGAAAATAGTTTTCGTGGCTAATAATTAGGTAGCTAATTATATCTGCAAAGCCGAGAGCGTCAACGCCTTGCATCCCATGTATGGGTGTGTTTTTTGAGAGGCTCTGCGGATAGGCGGTCTGTGCGGAAGAGGATCTGCCGATTCCTGAAACCGGGATCCACCTTCGGGGTGCCTGAAATCTAGCTTTGCCGTAAAGACAGGATGAAACGATCCGTGTGAGACAGGAAAACCGTCAGTTGCGATTGAAATTCCCCGATAGATCCGAAATAATAACGGCATAACGATTGATTTTTCACCCAGGCCGCGGCCTGATGGGTGATGGAGCCAGGCTGTGACTAAAAAGAAAACGGTTGTGATGGATGAATTCACGTCGGAGGAAGCGCTTGACGCGGCCTCCAAGATTGAGCATCTCCTCCATACGCCGTTTTTTGGGAAGCCCCCGTGCGACTCATTCGCTCAGGCCTGGGCAACTGACGAGATCCGGGCGAAAGCGCTTGAATTCGTCCGGGATCCGCACGCTGAATTTCATGAGCTCTCGGAATACACCGATGTGGATAACTTCTGGGGCGTGGGGCTTTATGGAAGCCGCCGCGAGGGACCCGCGATCTACGGTTCGCACGGCGCTCCGGGCGTCCCTCTGATGCCCCCGGCGCTCTGCCCCGTGATGCCGGGAGCCGAAATCCCATGTGACGTCCGGGCGACCCGCCGTTATATCAATGGGTATGACGGCGAGGTGTTCGTGCAGCCCGCGGGGAGCCTCATGAATCTCGCTGCCGCGGTGCCCGGGCTCCGGGTCTTCGAAAAGACACTCGCGAGACCAGGTGTCCACCGCTTTTCCTTCAATGCCTGGGCGCTCTTCGCGTTCCCGGCGCCGGTGCCCGAAAACGAAAGCGCTCAGGAAGTGCTCGCGGACGCCGCCTGGAATCATTTCCGGATGGGAGATAAAGACGCGTTTAAGCCGGAGGAACCGAGCTGCGCCCTGATTCCAGTGATGCCGGTGTCGTTTTTCAAGGACGGACGCGATAAGGCGCTTAAAGACTATGTGAACGGGAACGCCTGCACGTACGCGCTGCACTCCGTGATCCGGTCTGTCGAGGAAATGACGCTCCTCGGTGAAAAGTACTGGAAGATCGAAGCCGCGGTGGATGAGAAGGATCCTGCCGCGGTTGATACCGTGCTACCGATTTTCTGCCCTGAATCGATCTGGCAGGGTGAGGTGCCGCCGGCCGCCGGTATGCGCTTTGCGGGCTTTATCTGGATTTCGGCGCGGTTCCTCCCCGAGGGACCGCTCGAGCCGCTCCTCTCCAGGGCGGATCTCCTCGCTGACGCGATCACCCGGGCGGAGTCCGGTGACGTGCAGGCGATGATTGAGCTCGCGGATATCTACACCGAAGGTTTCCGGGTCGGAAAGGATGATGCCGAGGCGTTCCGCTGGTACAAGACGGCAGCTGAATCGGGAAGCATTGATGGCCTCATCGGGCTCGCGGACTGCTATAAGGAAGGTCGCGGCACGGAAAAGGACCGCGAGGCCGCGAAGGCGCTGCTTCTTCGAGCGGGGTCCGCAGGCAGCGGAGAGGCGTTTAAGGAGCTCGGAGACCTGATTCACGAATACGCCCGGACGAATGAAGAAAAAAAGCAGGCGGCAGACGCTTATCAAAAGGCCCTGAAGCTCGGCGCGACGGACGCTTATGCCCCCCTCATCATCGGGTGTTTCGGGAAGGGCTTCCGGAGAAAGAAAAAGGATCCGGTGCCTCTTGCCCTGAAGTACACGGCGGACGCGTTGAAAGCGGATACCGATCCCACGACGCTTCTGATGATTTCGCATCTCTTCACTGTGATTGAGGATCCGCGGCTCATGAAGCCCGCGGCGGATCTTGCGGAGAAAGCGGCGGAAAGCGGTGAAGCAGTCGCGTTTTACGTACTCGCCGCCTTCTATGCCAATGGTGTCGGGCGTGATCGGGATCCGCGGAAGGCAACCCAGCTCCTGAAGGAGTTTGGGAAATCAGGGGACGTTGTCCAGAAATTCAAGGCGGGGCAGAAGCTCCTCTATGGTGAAGGCGGGTTCCGTAAGGACACGAAGGCCGCGTGCCGATTTTTCGAAACCGCGGCCAGGATGGGAAGCCCGGACGGGGCGGGGGCATACGGCTACTGCCTCGTGAATGGCTATGGAACCAAACAGGATATTGAACTTGGCCTCCGGTGGCTGAGGAAAGCCCGTTACGAAGGATCCCCGATGGCGTGTTTCGAGTACGGCCAGATGCGGATGGATGGGCGCTTCGTACGTAAGAACCGGAAGGACGGCGAGCAGTGGATCAGGCGCGCCGCGGAACAGAACTTTCCCGTGGCGCTCCTCTATCTCTCAGACGGCTACTTCTATGGGGACGTCTTTAAGCAGAGCATTTCGCAGGCCATCTCCTGGCGTCTCCGCTACTACGCTGCGATTCCGCCTGAACAGGCGGCGGAAGATGTTCTGAACTTCATGGACGCCTGTTTCGCTAAGGCGTCCGAGAAGCAGATGACGGAACTCGCAAAAGTCGTTGAGAAAGCCGCGGACGCCGGTGTTCCGGAAGCGATGGTGGCGGTCGGCGACTACTACATGCTCGGTTTCCACGGATTCAAAGAGGATCACGACGAAGCCTTCCGGTACTACCGGGAAGCCGCCTCTCTCGGGAATAAGGAAGCCGAGGAACGGATTGAGAATCTGAAGAAATTTCTGAAGTGATTGCTTGAAATCCGGGACCGCCGTTGAAGGCGTCTCAGAAAAATCAAAAAAAGGTCTTGCAAAACGAGGTCAAAACGTTTAATTTTTGATGTAACCACTTCGGTTACAAAAAAATACATCGCAATTTTTTAAATCTGATAAAACTAATTACACATAACTTTTAACCCCCGATAGGAAAGAACAATGAGCAAGACTTTAGTTGTGGTTACCCACCCGAATATCGAACAGTCCCACGTCAATAAGAGCTGGGTTGAAGCCCTGAAAGCGCATCCTGAGCTTTACACCGTTCACGAAATCTACAAGCTCTATCCGGACGGCAAGATTGACGTCGCCGCCGAACAGAAGCTGCTGGAATCCTATGACAACATCGTCCTGCAGTTCCCGATGTATTGGTACAGCTCTCCCGCCCTCCTCAAGCAGTGGCAGGATGACGTGCTCGCCTATGGCTGGGCCTATGGTTCTAAGGGCAATGCGCTGAAGGGTAAGAAGCTGGGCGTTGCCGTGTCGGTGGGTTCTCCCGCTGAGGTCTACACGAAGACCGGTTCCGTTGGCGCTGAAGTTCCGGAAATTCTCCTTCCCTTCAAGCTCATGGCGAATTTCGTTCAGACTGAGTGGCAGCCGCCCTTCCTCCTTTTCGGTGCTCTCAGCCAGACGCCTGAAACCCTGAAGAAGAGCAGCGAGGACTATCTCGCCCACCTGCAGAAGTACTTCGCCTAAGCTGGCGACAGATCGTCTGCCTCGGAAACCAGCTCTGAGTAAGCGGATCAGAGAATCGGACAGGTTCCTGAACTGAGCGCTCAAGGCTGAGCTTTTCGCATAAAACCCCGTGGATTAGGTTCCTCGGGGTTTTGTTTTATCTGGTCATCCGTAAGCTGCATCGCCGATACGTGAAAAGTTACATCTGCTCTAATTGTAACAAAATATTTCTTGCAATAAAGTCCTTATTTAGATAACGCAAAATACGAAGATCAATGACGAAACCGCAGGGGGAAGCTTTCGGGCTTTTCTCTGAAATCTCTTTTAAAAAGCGGCTCTGACGCACTTTTATTCAGAGGCTGGAGTAACGGAGAACGACATCATGAGATCACAATACACACGTACGAATCCCGCGGCTCAAGGGCAGGCGCTGCCGCCCGAAGCGAAAGCGCGTTTCAATACGCCGTTTTTCGGAAAGAAAGCCATTGGAAATTTCACGCATGCCTGGGCAGACGAACTGACTCTTGACCGCGTGCAGGAAGCGTTTGATCCCTTTGAGTGCCATCACTACGAACTGCCTGAATATGCCGACAAAAAATACGGCTGGGGCGTGGCTCTCCTTGGAGACAGCCGTGAAGGGCCGGCGTTTTACGCGTCGCACGGACCTGAAAATCAGGGAATGACGACGGAACAGACCGCACCCGTAATGCCAGGGATCAGTGGATTTTTCCGCGTAAGCAATTTCCGACGGTTCAGGAATCAGTATGACGGTGAAGTGTTTATGCGGCCGGAAGGCGGACATTTCTCGATTTCTGTCGCAGTTCCCGGCCTCCGGGTCTTTGAAGATCGGTTTAAGGATCCGGTACCGCGGGCTTTTTCGCTTTCCGCCTGGGCTCACAGCATCACGGTGCTTACTGATGGACCGGCTCCGGAGGATCTGACGGATCAAGAAAATTACACCGTAATGCCTTTTCTTCCGCCATGGGAAGATCGGAAGAAAGAAAAAGGGCTTGATGATTTTCTTGAAAAAGACGCGAGCTGCTACTTTATCCGGTCGGTTATCCGTTCCACGGAACTCGTGACGCTTTACGGGGAGGATGTCTGGAAGCTTGTGGTCACCATGAAGGAACCCCTTCTCGGCGAAACAGGCATCGATATTCCTGTCTACTGCTTTGAGAAAGACTGGGAGGGCGAGTCTCCGAAAGCAGGAATGAGGATTCTCGCCGCGATCTGGCTCCTCGCGCGTTTTATCCCTGCGGAGGAAGTTGAACCCCCGCGGAGACTCAATCCTGACGATCCGATAGATCTTGAAAAGGCTCAGTCGGGCGACGCTGAAGCCATGGTCAAGGTCGCGAAGGCCTATCTTTCGGACCCGTTCTATGAGGCCCCATTCGAAGCGTTTACCTGGTTTCAGAAGGCGGCTGAAAAGGAGAATCCGGAAGGGATCCTGGGTCTTGCGGACTGCTACCTGAACGGCACAGGTGTCAAAAAGAATCGCAAAGAAGCGAAGAAACTTGTCCGGGCTCTCGCGGATAAGGACTACCCGGACGCAGTGATGAAGCTTGCTGACATTCTGGATCTGGACGCGGTTACTCCGAAGGAAGCGCGCCGGGTGAGAAAGATTTATGAGCGCGCGGTGTCGCTTGGTGCGGTGAAGGCCTATATCCCATTGATCTCCAATGCCCTTATTGGCTGCGAATCCAATAATTTTGCGTCGGACTATCCCCGCGCGGTTCAGTTCGCGATGGATCTGAGAGAAACCGGGGCGGATCCTGTGACACTGATCACCGTGAGCCAGATGCTCAGTGATGAAGGTCTCAGGAAGTACGCGAAACTCATCGCGGATCTTGCGGAGCTGGCGGCGGAAGGCGGGGACTCGCTTCCGAAGGCTGCTCTGGCTCTTTACTACGCACAGGGTTTTGGACGAAAGAGAGATCCTAAGAAAGCGAATCAGCTGCTCATAGAGGCAGGAGAAAACGGAAGCATTAGGCAGAAACTTCAAGTCGCGGATACGCTGCTCGCAGGAAAGAAGGGCTTTATTCAGGACGTCAAAACGGCAGTGCGGTTCTATGAAGACGCAGCCATGATGGGAAGCCCGGATGGTGCGGCATCTTTCGGTTGGTGTCTTGCTATGGGGTTTGGAACCGTGGAAAACCTGGAAGCCGGACTCCGGTGGCTGCAGAAAGCGATTGATGAGGGGTCTGAACTGACTCCCATTTTTAGGACACACCTAAAAAAAAGTGGGAGTCAGTTTTT
>ERZ837487.3516-NODE-3516-length-13886-cov-8.026390_pt1 | contig 13886 bp, 10 predicted proteins | sample MGYA00519911_ERZ837487 | MGnify/ENA primary metagenome ERZ837487 (study PRJEB31850, sample SAMEA3708818) | human gut metagenome | biome: human gut; feature: human-associated habitat; material: faeces | place: China | collected 2014 ...
ATCTGGGCGACCAGAAGCATTCCTGCTCCAACCACTGCATGTTCTGCTTCATCGACCAGCTCCCTCCGGGAATGCGGGAGAGCCTTTATTTTAAGGACGATGATGAGCGCCTTTCGTTCCTGTTTGGCAACTACATCACCATGACCAACATGCAGGACCATGAGATCGACCGCATCATCAAGATGCACATTTCGCCCATCAACATCTCGGTCCACACCACCAACCCCCAGCTCCGGGTGCGGATGCTGGCCAATAAGCGGGGCGGAGAGGTGCTCAAGTACCTGCCCCGGCTGGTGGAGGGCGGCATCGCGGTCAACTGCCAGCTGGTGCTCTGCCGTGGCATCAACGATGGCGACGAGCTGCGCCGCACCCTGGCCGACCTGCTGGAGCTGACTCCCATGGTGCAGAGCATTGCGGCGGTGCCCTGCGGCATTACCGATTACCGCCAGAACCTCTTCAAGCAGACCCCCTACGATGCGGCCAGCAGCGCCGAGGTCATCGACATCATGGAAGAGTTTGGCGATGAGTGCAAGCGCCGCCACGGCAAGCGGATCATCTACCCCAGCGATGAGTGGTACCTGAAAGCGGGCCGCCGCATCCCGCCCACCGAGTTCTATGAGGACTTTGACCAGCTGGAAAACGGTGTGGGCATGATGCGCCTGTTTGAAGATGAATTTATGGCCGAGCTGGACAAGCCCCACCGCGTTTACGGTACCAAACAGCTGGATGTGGTCACGGGCACCATGGCGGCCCCCCTCATCCAGCGGATGATGGCCGAGCTGCACCGCCAGTACCCCATGATCGAGGTCACGGTGCACCCTATCCAGAACAAATTCTTCGGCGGCAACGTGGGTGTGGCAGGTCTTGTCACGGCCACGGATATCATCAACCAGTGTGAGGGCAAGCTGACCAGCGGGACGCTGGGCGTGCCCGCCGTGATGCTGCGGGAAGAAAAAGATACGTTCCTCGACGATGTGACCGTTGCGCAGCTCGCTCAGCGGATGGGCGTCAAGGTAGAAGTGCTGCCCACGTCCGGCGGCGAGGAGGCCAAAGCTCTGCTGCGCAGCGGCCTGCATATTTCGAGAAGAAGAAAAGGAGGAACCACATGAGCAAACCGATCGTAGCGGTGGTGGGCCGCCCCAACGTGGGCAAGTCTACCCTGTTCAACAAACTCTGCGGCCAGCGCCTGGCCATCGTGGAGGATACCCCGGGCATCACCCGCGACCGCATTTTTGCCAACTGCGAGTGGAACGGCCACGAGTTCATGCTGGTGGACACGGGCGGTATTGAGCCCAAGGCCACCGAGGGCATCCTGGCCCACATGCGGGAGCAGGCCCAGATCGCCATTGACACCGCCGACTGCATCATCATGGTGGTGGATGTCCGCAACGGCCTGACCGCGGCGGACGAGGATGTGGCCCACATGCTGCGCCGCAGCCATAAGCCGGTCATTCTGGCGGTCAACAAGTGCGACAACGTGGGCGAGGCCCCCATGGAGCTGTACGAGTTCTATAACCTGGGCTTTGACGAGGTCATGCCCATTTCGTCGGTGCACGGTCACGGCACGGGCGACCTGCTGGACGCCGTCTGCGCCCACCTGGATTTCAGTGAGACGGTCATTGAAGAGGACCGCATCCCGGTGGCCATCATCGGCCGCCCCAACGTGGGCAAATCCAGCCTGACCAACCGCATCCTGGGTGAGAACCGGATGATCGTGGCCAACGAGGCCGGCACCACCCGCGACGCCATTGATACCCCGGTGGACAACGCCTACGGCAAGTTCATCTTCACCGATACCGCAGGCCTGCGCAAGCGCAGCAATATCACCGATGGTCTGGAGCGGTACATGGTTGTCCGCGCTCTGGCCGCTGTGGAGCGGAGCCGTGTGGCCCTGATCCTGGTGGATGCCACCGTCGGCTTCACCGAGCAGGACAGCAAGGTGGCAGGCTATGCCCACGATCAGGGCAAGGCCTGCATCATCGTTGTCAACAAGTGGGACGCCGTGGAGGGCAAGGAGACCAACACCATGGAGCTCCAGCGCAAGGGTTACGCCGAGTGCTTCAGCTTTATGGGCTATGCTCCCATCATCTTTATCTCGGCACAGACGGGTTATAACGTCAATAAGCTGATGCAGCTCATCCGGGATGTGGACGCCCAGAACGGCGCCCGCGTGCCCACCGGTGTGCTGAACGAGATGCTGGCCCGCGCTACCGCCCGGATGCAGCCGCCCAGCGACAAGGGCCGCCGCCTGAAGATCTTCTACCTGACCCAGGCTTCCACCCGTCCCCCGACGTTTGTGGCCTTTGTCAACGCAAAGTACCTCTTCCACTTCAGCTATCAGCGGTACCTCATCAACCAGATCCGCGAAAGTTTTGGTCTGGACCACACGCCCATCCGGCTGGTGATCCGGGAACGCGGTGCGGGCGAAGTCCGCGCCAAGGATGTATAAACAGGGAGGGACTGTCTGATGATGACGCTTCTGATCGTTCTGGCAACGGCCGCCGAGGCCTACCTGCTGGGCAGCATTGACACGGGCATTCTGGTCAGCAAATACCTCTATCATGACGATGTCCGCAACTATGGCAGCGGTGCCGCCGGCATGACCAACATGCTGCGCACCTTTGGCAAAAAGGCAGCGGCCCTCACCGCCTCTGGCGATGTGCTCAAGGGCGCGCTGGCCGTCTGCATTGGCCGCTGGCTGTTCGGGTATCTCCCGGCAGGCGGGGAGGTCTCGCCCTACCTGGGCGTTTACCTGGCGGCCATCCTGGCTACCATTGGCCATCTGAAGCCGCTGTATTTCGGCTTCAAGGGCGGCAAGGGCGTGCTGGTGGCAGGTGGTGCCATTCTGGCCATCCAACCCATCCTCATCCCGTTCCTGTTCCTGATCTTCCTGGCCTGCCTGCTCCCCACGGGGATGGTCTCGCTGGGCAGCATCACCATGGCAGCGCTCTACCCGGTGCTGACCCTCATTTACAGCTACTACCGGGGCCTGGCTGCGGGTGATATGGCGGTCTGCTTTGTGGGTGCCCTCATCATGAGTATTCTGGTCATCTACATGCACCGCTCCAACATCAAGCGCATCCGGGAAGGCAAAGAATACCGCTTTGGCAAAAAGCATCAGAAATAAATCTCAGCATAAAATGAAACACCCCCGCAGGCAGCGTTTGCAATGCCTGCGGGGGTGTTTTTGGGTCTTGATTCAGGGTTCAGGTGGATTCCGGCAGGAACTCGTCCTCTTCAGCGGCATCGACAAAATCGTCCTCTTCGGTCTCGGGGACAACATCCTCGGCGTGGAGGCGCTTGCGCAGCCGCTCTTTGAACTCTGAAGCCGGGATGCCGCTCTGGTTGGGGGAAAGGTCGGGGGCCGGGTTGCCGTCGGGCAGGTGGGCACCAAAGGCCGGTACAAAGAAGAACTTGCGTACGACGAAGATCAGGGCGATGGCAGCCACGCTCAGCAGGTTTTCAAAGGCGGATTCGTGGCCGATGACCATATGGCGGGCGATGGCGTACAGCAGCACCTCCAGGCTGGAGCCGGGGCTGTGCTTGGCCAGCATCTTGATGAACTCGATGCCGATGACGATGTCGAGTGCCCGCTCCAGAAAGGTGCGGATCTCTACATCGTTGCCGTCGATGAACAGGCCGGGCATCCACTGGATGAGGGGCACGATGCTGATGAGCAGGCCGATGAGCACCAGGCCGGAGAGGGAGATCTCGAGCAGGGTGGAGGACTGGATGATGAAATTGCGCAGCTCCGCGCGGCTTCGGCTTTCGACATGGGTGGTGTTGTGGAAATCGTTGGGCATGGCAGGGACCTCTCTTTCGGATTTGGATTCAAATGCAGTGGACAAAATCGGGGAAAAATGTTAACTTTATTTTCTATATTTTAGCAAAGAATGTCAACTGCGTCAATTCTTTGAGGAAAATTCCAGCGATGAAAATGTGCTATGGAACACAAAAAAGCTCCCCCGGCGGGGGAGCATGAAAGGGAGTGGAGGGAAAATTTCAATCCTGCACGGCCACATAGCCCGATTTCTCGATGCAGGCACGGCCCGCGTCGGTGGAGAGCCAGTCGTAGACTTTGCGTTCCGGCGTGTCCGCACCGGAATCCTGCCGGACCGCGGCATAGAACTCATTGCAGAGCGGGTAGCTCTGGTCGGCGATGGTCTCGTTGGAGGGGGTCACGCCGTCCACAGCCAGCAGCCGCAGGCCGGGTTTGGAGTACATCTGGTCGATGTAATAATACACCGAGAAGCCAATGGCGTTGGCGGTGTTGTTGTATTCGGCAATGCTGTCCACCAGCCCGCCCATCTCCGTGGGGGCCAGCTCGGTGGGGGCGTCCATCAGCTCCCCGCCCTGGATGAGCAGCTTCTGGAACAGGGTCTGGCTGCCGGAATCTTCCCGCCGCTGGAATGCCACGATGGGCAGGTCCGCGCCGCCGACGTCTTTCCAGTTGGTGATCTTCCCGGCATAGATGTCCCGGAGCTGCTGCTGGGAGAGGCTCTGGACGGGATTTTCTTCGTTGACGAGGAACACCAGCGCGTCCCGGCCAATGGCTTTCTGGTCCAGCGGGCCGCCCTCCGCGGCCATTTCCTCCTTGACGGATTCCGGGGCCTCGTAGGCGATGATGAGCTTGGTGGAATCGCCCTCATTGCCGCCGTAAAGGCTCAGGTTCCGCCAGGCCCAGGCCGTGGTGTTGGTGCTCACGCAGCTCTGGGCCGTTTCCAGATCCATGCCCGTGGTGTCCGCCATGATCTGCGCAATGAGGGGGATGCAGGCCGTGCTGCCGTCGGTCATGGGAAACTCGTCGGCTGTAAGGATGGGCTCACGGGTCCCTTCACTGGAAGCATCCGGGCTGGCAGCGGGCTCCCTCTCGGGCTGAGAGGGAGTGGGCCCGGAGTTGACGGGGGCATTCGTGTTGCAGGCCGAGAGCAGGGCGGCTGAGGAAACCGCGCCCAGCCCCAGCAGAAAAGCGCGGCGGGAAAGATCAGTTTGTTTCATGGTTAAAACCTCCTGTGTTCAGATCAGATCGCCATAGCCGTGTTCGTCCGTGCTGGAAGCAAAGATGCTGCGGCAGTAGAGCCACTGGCCGTCTGGGGTCATCCAGCCGTAATAGAAGCCCTTTCGGGCCATGAAAGCGCCTGCGGGCAGGTCATTGAGGCCGTTGCCGCCATAATAGTTGTAGCAGAGGGCCAGCCCTTTGAGGACGGCGTTTCCGTTCTCGTCCAGTACGTCATAGAGGGTTTTGCCGTTGGGTCCTGCATAGCCGTAGCGGAAATAGGCGTGGCCGTCTGTGGTGGTGAGGGGCGCAAAGTAGTAATAGCCATCCGGCGTGGAGGCGGAAATAGTAAGCTGCCGTACAAGGCCCTGTGCGTCATAGAGCCGGATGGTGGGCTTGCGATGGTCTCCTGCCGGATAGAGCATCACCAGCGCGTAGTCCTCCCCCACAGCCCACACCTGGGCCGAATCCTGATTCTCGACCGAGTCCACGTTCACATCGGTGAGGATGGCGCCGGTGGCGCGGTCGTAGACCCGGAGCGTCCCGTCGGTGGCGTAGACGGCCAAGGTCCTGTCGTCGGCGTCCACGTTATAAACGGGTTTCATCTCCCCGGTGGTCAGGTCGTGGAACTGGTAGCGGTAGTCGTTACCAGCATTCCAGCAGACCACTGCCCCGGGAGCATAGTAGAGGACGGAGCGGTCAAAGGTGGCAAGGACTTCGCTCTGTTCGGTGCTGGCCAGGTCGATGAGCTGGTACTGGCCGTCTTCCGTCCGGAAGCTGGCGGCGCCGTTGCCGCACACCTGGTCAAAGCCGTCCAGCTCTTCCCCCGTTACCGTGTTGGAAAGGGTGGAGGACTGGGAGAGGTAACCATCCGTGTAGAAATCCAGTAAGATCCAGTCGCTGGGGATGCCGCTGGTATTGTTCTGGGTGGAAAGGCTGGTGGCCGTGCAGCGGTCTTCCTCCCGCAGGGGATTGCCCTCCCGGTCCTGCAGCACCATCCGCACATGCTGGTACATGTCCTCGTCATATTCGCCGTCGGCCAGCGTCTCGGGCCGTTCATAGCAGGTAAAGGCGAACAGATCGTTGGAGACGACGCACTGGTAGGCGGTGTCCGGAGACGGGATCTCCTGCCGGGTGGTCAGGTCGATGACCTGGCAGTCCCCGGGCTGGACAGCATGATCGCAGGAAAATTCCAGTGCGTCGGTCTGGTTGAGCACCAGATAATTCCCGGAGAGGGTGACGCTGTGATCCTGTTCAAAGGGGAGCACTTCGGCTCCGGTCTTATCGTAGAGGGCGCTGCGGCGGCCGGAGGGGGAGCTGTTGTCGGACCAGGCCACCCAGTAATAGGGGATATCGCTCTCCGCAGGGTCGTACACCAGTGCGACGGTCTCATCGCCCCGGCCCTCATGGAGGACTTTGCTGCCGCAGAGGACGGTGGAGCCGTTGGAATCATACAGGATCCGCAGCTTGCCGTCGTCGAGAGCGGCGGAAGCGTCGCTGGGCTGTTCTACGGGAATCGGGCCTTTCCGGGGGGATGCCGCCGGCAGCAGGGAACAGCCGGTGAGCAGGGCAACCGCCAGCGTCAGGCAGGCGGCGGTGCGGCCAAAGCGAAACAGCGTGGTCTTCATGGGCGATTCCTCCTAAAATTTGACTTTCCCATTTGATTATAATACGAAAGACCCGGCCGTTCAATTGCATTGGAACGTCCGGGTCTGGTTACAGTTTGGTGACAACGGGGAGCTCAGGCTTCTTCCATCTGGTTCAGCTTGTGGAGGAACGGCAGCAGGAACGGCACCGAGATGAAAAAGGTGAGCGTGTCGGCAATGGGCTGGCACATCTCAATGCCCGGCAGGCCCAGCAGGTGGGGCAGGGTGAGGATGAGCGGGATGAAACAGACACCCTGCCGGCAGCAGGCCAGGAACGTGGCCCGGCCGGATTTGCCGATGCTCTGGAACATCATGTTGGTCACCACGATGACGGGCTGTAAAAACATGGCCAGACACTGGTAACGGAACGCGGGCAGGGCCACGGCCAGCACCTCCGGGTCATCGCGGAAGAGGTGGATCAGGGTCTCGCTGTTACACCAGCAGACCACATTGAGCACGCAGACAAAGCAGAACGCCGCAAAGATCGTGAAAATAGCGGCCTGCCGTACCCGGCGGTACTTTTTGGCACCATAGTTGAACGCGGCCACGGGCTGCAGCCCCTGGCCCACGCCGATGGCGACGGACAGGATGAACAGGAAGATGCGGGAGATGATGCTCATGCCCGCCACGGCGGCGTCGCCGTACTCGCGGGCGGCAATGTTCAGCAGCATACCGCCAATGCTGTTCAGGCCCTGACGGCCAAAGCTGGGGGCACCGTTGGTAAAGATGAGCAGGTAGTCGCGAGGCGCGCGGGTGATCTCCGTGATGCGGAACTGGCTGACCGTTTTGCCCCGCAGGAACATGGAGAGCAGGATGAAGAAGCTGATGCACTGGCTCAGTGCCGTGGCGAGGCCCGCGCCGCCGGTGCCCATCTTGAACACAAAGATGAAGAGCGGGTCCAGCACGATGTTGAGCACGCCGCCCGTCACAAGGCCGATCATGGCAAAGCTGGCCTTGCCCTCATACCGCAGGATGTTGTTCATCACAAGGCTGGACATCATCAGCGGGGCCGCAAACAGGATGGGCCGGGCGTAGGCACTGGCGTGGGGCAGGATGGTGTCCGTGCTGCCCAGCAGCATCATAAAGCGGGGCAGGGTGGCAAGGCCGCCCACGGCCAGCACGGCACCCACCGCCATGGCCGTGAAAAAGCTGGTGGAGGCAAATTTGGTGGCCGCGTGGGTATCCTGGTTGCCCAGGCTGCGGCTGATGATGCCGCCGGCCCCGTGGCCGAACATGAAGCCCAGCGCCTGGATAATGGCCATCAGGCTGGAAACGATGCCCACCGCGCCCGAAGCGCTGGTGGAAAGCTGGCCGACAAAAAACGTATCGGCCAGGTTGTAGATGCTGGTGATGAGCATACTCAGGATGGTGGGGGCGGCAAGGCTCAGGATCAGTCCGGGGATGGGCGTCTCGGTCATTTTATGGTACTGCTGCTGGCTGAGGTCGTTGGCGGGCATGGGCAAAACTCCTTTCGGTGCAAACTGCCATTCCGGCATGGAAAAGCCGCCTTTGCAATGCCAAAGAGCGGCGGAAATCGGATCGATTCCTAGTATAGCGCGGAAAAGAAAAATTGTCGAGGGCGAAAACCATAGCGGACTGGAATGGTGGGTGAGAGAAAATTTTGAGGAAAAACGGGCGGAAAGTTCTCTATTGGGATGTCAAAATTCGCAAAAAACGGACACATTTTGTTAAAACTGCTAAACAAATGGCGAATTGCTTGTGAAAAATCACGGCTGGTGGTATAATTTAACAAAGAAGAGCCAAGGAATTTGGACAAAATGAATACCTTACGGAGGGAATTGCAATGAAATCTGTTGCACAGACCGTCATTGAGGCGGATCGTTTTTATACCATTGCTGCCAAGACTGGCAGCGTGATCCAGGCTGTGGAGAACGCAAAGGACGGCGGTGACATCCGCCTGGGCAAGTATGATCACAAGCCCGAGCAGGAGTGGGCATTCATCCGGGTGGGGGACGGCGTTTACCGTATCCGCAACCGTGCCAATGGCAAGCTCATTGACCTGATGATGACCGGCACCGCCAACGGCACCTGGCTGCACCTGTGGGAAGATGTGGGCGGCACCTCCCAGATGTGGACCATGGAGCACACCCCGCAGGGCACCGTCCGTCTCCGCTCCTCCTGGGCCGGCGGCAAGTGCATTGATACCGTGGGCATGGGCACTGCCGATGGCGCTGTCCTGCAGATCTGGCAGGAGACCGCGGGCGAGGACCAGCTGTGGACCATTGAAGAGGTCAAGGACCGTGCAAAGCGCACGGTAAAGAAAGCAGAGCCCGCTGTGGAGGCTGCTCCCGCTGTCGAGCCGGTGAAGACTGAGACTGCTCCTGTGGTAGAGGAAAAGGCTGCTGAGCCCGTGGCCGCTCCCGCTGTGGAGGAGAAGCCCGAGGTCAAGGAAGAGGCCAAGACCGAGGAGAAGCCCGCTGAGGCTGAGGGGAAAGCAGAGCCCGCCGCGGAGGCTCCCAAGGCAGAGGAAAAGCCTGCTGCTCCCGCGGCCAAGGCACCCGCCAAGAAGCCCGCGGCCAAGAAGACCAGCCGCGCTGCCCGCAAGGCTGCTTCCGCCAAAAAGGCTTCCGCAAAGAAGAAGTAATTTGAATCTTACGTAAAACAAAGCCCGCTGTGTGAAATTTCACAGCGGGCTTTGTCTATTCTGTGGAAAGTTTCCCGGTCTGCCAAGGGCTCCCCTGATAGGGGAGCTGTCGCCGCAGGCGACTGAGAGGTTTTACATGTGCATCATGCTGCGCTGCTCAGAAGCACGGAACTTGAGGGCAGCAGCAATGAATGCTTTGAACAGCGGGTGAGCGCGGTTGGGGCGGCTCTTGAACTCGGGGTGGAACTGTGCACCCAGGTGGAAGTCACGGCCGGGCAGCTCCACAGTCTCTACCAGACGGCCGTCCGGGCTGGTGCCGGAAATGACCAGACCCTTGGCCTGCATCTCCTCCCGGAAGTCGTTGTTGAACTCATAGCGGTGGCGGTGGCGCTCCCAGATCTCGCTCTCGCCGTAGCACTCAGCCATCTTGGTGCCGGGCATCACCTTGCAGGGGTACTTGCCCAACCGCATGGTGCCGCCCTTGGGGATGTTGCCTTTCTGGTCGGCCATCAGGGCGATGACATTGTGTTTGCCGTCCGGGGTGAACTCGCTGGAGTTGGCGTCGGCATAGCCCAGCACATGGCGGGCAAATTCCATCACCATGATCTGCATGCCCAGGCAGATGCCGAAGTAGGGGATGTTGTTTTCCCGGGCATACTGGGCGGCCTGGATCATGCCCTCGATGCCGCGGTCGCCAAAGCCGCCGGGCACGATGATGCCGTCCACATCGGCAAAGGCTTCCTTGCAGGCGGCCTGGTCGGTCAGGTCCTCACTCTCCACCCAGCGGATCTCCACCTGGCTGTCGTTCTCAAAGCCGGCGTGGTAGAGGCTTTCCATCACGGAGAGGTAAGCGTCGTGCAGTTTGACGTACTTGCCCACCAGCGCAATGGTACAGGTCTTGCTGCGGGTGGCAATGCGGGAGACCACCTGCTTCCACTCGGTCAGGTCGGCAGGGGGAACATCCAGCTTGAGCTTGTCCACCACCACGTCGTCCAGGCCGTTGGTGTGGAGCATCAGCGGGCACTGGTACAGGCTGGGCATCGTCAGGTTCTCGATGACGCACTCAGGCTTGACGTTGCAGAACGTGCTGATCTTGCGGCGGATCTCGCCGCCCACGTTGCCATCGGCCCGCAGGATGATGATGTCCGGGTTGACGCCCATGCCCTGCAGCTCCTTGACGGAGTGCTGGGCCGGCTTGGATTTGTACTCATCGGAGCCGGAGATATAGGGCACCAGCACCACATGGATGTAGCAGCAGTTGTCCCGGCCCTGCTCCAGGCCTACCTGGCGGATGGCCTCCAGGAACGGCTGGCTCTCGATATCGCCGGTGGTGCCGCCGATCTCGGTAATGACCACATCGGCATCGGTAGAGGATGCCATGTTGTAGATGTAATTCTTGATCTCGTTGGTGATGTGGGGGATGATCTGGACGGTCTGACCCAGATAAGCGCCCTGGCGCTCCTTGTTCAGCACGTTCCAGTACACCTTGCCGGTGGTCAGGTTGGAGTATTTGTTCAGGTTCTCGTCAATGAAGCGCTCGTAGTGGCCCAGATCCAGGTCGGTCTCGGTGCCGTCATCGGTGACGAAGACTTCACCGTGCTGCAGGGGGCTCATGGTGCCCGGGTCCACGTTGACATAGGGGTCCAGCTTCTGGCTGGCCACTTTCAGGCCGCGGCACTTGAGCAGGCGGCCCAGCGAAGCGGCCGTAATGCCCTTGCCAAGGCCGGAGACGACACCGCCGGTGACAAAAATAAACTTGGTCTGTTTTTCTGCCATAAAATATCCTCCTCTAATGGACGTTTGATATGGTTTACTTTCCCGGTGGAGGGGTGCGCGTTGCGTAAAGCCCGCACCCACTCAAAAACATACAACACAGAATTATACACCCGATGGGTCATAGGAATCAAGGATTTCCTGCGCGATCTCGGCCCGGTCCCGCCGGGTATCCATGGCATTCTTTTCAATGTAGCGGTGTGCCTCGGCCTCGCTCATTCCACGCTCCGCGATGAGGCAGCATTTGGCCCGGCTGACCAGACGCACCTGCTGCAGCTTTTCCTGCATCCGGGCATTCTCCTGCCGCAGCACCTGCAGCCGGTGGTTGCTGGCCGCGGCCATGTGGATGGCCTGCAGAAACAGGGTGTTGGAAAACGGTTTGCACACCAGCAGCACGCCCTGCTCGCTCATGGGGGTCAGCAGCTGCTCGGCAGCCGCCGCTTTGACGAGGAATACCACGCCTGCGTCGGTCTTTTCCACCGCGGTGGCGCACAGGTCGTGGCCAAACTCATCGGGCAGGGGCGCGTTGACGACGATCAGCTCAAAGTCCGATTCCAGCATCCGCCGTCGAGCTTCCGCCCCGCTGGGCACGATGAGGGGCCGGGTATATCCCAACTCCGTCAGGCGGGCGCACAGATACTCGTTGGAGCTTGCGCCGGCGCTGACGATCAGAGCACGTCCCATCCTGCTTGCTCCTTTCTTACACGCTTGTGCATGGTATTATATCGCGTTGAAGTAGTGGATGCGTTCGTATTCCGCCGGGTCGGCCGCGTTTTTCAGGGCGGCGCAGCGCTTGAGCGACTCTGCATAATACCGCTTGGCCAGCTCTTCCGGCAGGAACTTGTGCAGGAACTCGCTGTTCTTTGCCACTTCCACGGCCTCTTCCAGAGAGGTGGGCAGGGTCTCCAGCCCAAGGCCAACGGCCTCGGAGGGGATGAACAGGTTTTTATTGACAGGGGGACGCAGCTCCATCCGGTTCTCAATGCCATCCAGGCCGGCGGCCAGGATCAGGCCGATGGAAAGGTAGGGGTTGCAGGCGGGGTCCGGGCTGCGCAGCTCCATGCGGCAGTTGTCGCCCCGCACCTGGGGGATGCGCACCAGCTGACTGCGGTTCTGGCGGCTCCAGCTCACATAGCGGGGAGCCTCGTCGCAGCCAAAGCGGAGGTAGCTGTTGGGCAGGGGGTTGGTAAAGGCGGTCAGCTCCCGGCTGTGGGCCAGCACGCCCGCCATAAAGCTGCCCGGGATACTGTCCGGGGCAATGTCGCCCTCAAACAGGTTGTGGCCGTCCATGGAGAGGGAAAGGTTGATGTGCAGGCCACTGCCCGCCTGGTCCGGCAGGGGCTTGGGCAGGAAACTGGCGTGCAGGCCGTTACTGGCGGCCACCGCCCGGACGATCTGCTTGAACATCATCACGTTATCGGCGGTCTTGAGGGGGCCTGCGTAGTGGCAGTCGATCTCGTTCTGGCCGTTGCCGTTCTCGTGGTGGCTGTGCTGGGGGGCCATGCCCATCTGCTCCATGGTCAGGCAGATGTCCCGGCGCAGGTTTTCACCGGCGTCCAGCGGGGCTACATCAAAGTAGCCGCCAAAATCAATGGGCACCCGGGTGGGGCGGCCATGGTCGTCGTTTTCAAACAGGTAAAACTCACATTCGGCACCCACATTGCAGGTCAGGCCCAGCCGTTTGAAGCGGCGGTTTATGTCCCGCAGAAAGCCGCGGCAGTTGCCGCCAAAGGGGGTGCTGTCCGGTTTTTCCACATCGCAGAAAAACTGCATCACCCGGCCCTCGGTAGAACGCCAGGGCAGGATGCACATGGTGGACAGGTCCGGGCGGAGGACAAGGTCGCTCTCCTCCACATGCATAAAACCGGCAATGGCACTGCCGTCAAAGCAGACGCCGTCCTCCAGGGCCTTGGTCAGGTCGCTGGCCAGCACGGCAATGTTTTTCTGGTTGCCAAAGATATCACAGAACGCAAAGCGGACGAATTTGACGTTGTTGTCCTCCACAAAATCAAGCACGTCCTGCTGAGTCGTATAGCTCATAACACACCTCCGCGCTGCAGAGAACCACGCCCCGCAGCGGATCATCATGGTATTTGCTGACGAAATTGGAAAAGACTGAAACTTCCCACAAAAACGCCTAAAGGCCTGCTTCGATCAGGAAGCAGGTCTTTAGGCTGGTGTAAGAAATAGGAAAAGGAGAATGGCAGATTACTTACAGCCTCACCGATGCAGGATTACCGAAACAATCAGACGTAATAGAGCATCTTGCTGTAGCTGGGCAGGGGCCAGTAGTCCTCGCCGCAGATGGTCTCGGCATCGTCTGCCGCGGCGCGCAGGGCGTCCATGGCGGGGATGACGTCAGAGTGGAAAGCAACGGCTTTCTCGGTCTCAGTGGGCAGAGTCTTGGCGGCATCCACGGCAGCCTGCAGGGTGTCGATGGCGTCGCTCATGGCGTCGGCGTCGGCGGAGAGCTTCTGTAGGGTCTTGGTCTCGCTGCGGACGCTGATGGCCTCGCTGACGGCCAGCTTGGAGGCAGCCGTGTTGGCAACCTCGCTCATGTAGGAGTTGACAGCGGGCAGCAGCTGCTTGCGAGCCATCTCCAGCATGGTCAGGGCTTCGATGTTGATGATCTTGGAGTAGTGCTCCATCTCAACTTCGTAACGGCTTTCCATCTCCACCTTGGTCAGGACGCCAAAGTCTTCCATGAGCTGGATGTTCTTCGGCTCGATGAGGGCGGGCAGGGCAGCCGGGGTGTTCTTCTTGTTGGGCAGACCGCGCTTTTCCGCCTCGGCTTCCCACTCGGCGGTGTAACCGTTGCCGTTGAAGATGACGCGGCGGTGGTCGCGGATGGTGCGCTTGACCAGAG
>ERZ837487.3517-NODE-3517-length-13885-cov-4.792625_pt1 | contig 13885 bp, 14 predicted proteins | sample MGYA00519911_ERZ837487 | MGnify/ENA primary metagenome ERZ837487 (study PRJEB31850, sample SAMEA3708818) | human gut metagenome | biome: human gut; feature: human-associated habitat; material: faeces | place: China | collected 2014 ...
TCATCTCCTATTTCGTACACGAAAAGCTGCTCTACGAGGACAAGCATCACAACTGCGTTTTCGTGGGGCTGAATGGCAGCGGCGAAGCAAAGCACGCCCACATCCGCAGCACCAACAGCGAGGGCCGGGTGTTCCGCATGAACATTGAGAGCAGCGCCAGCGAGCACTGTTTTCATAAGAACGGCACGGACAAGTCCCTCTATGTGTTCGAGGCCCCCATCGATCTCCTGTCCCACATCACCCTCTACCCATACGGCTGGCAGGAGCACAGCTACGTCGCCTGCTGCGGGACATCCATCCAGCCGGTGCTGGAACGGCTGCGGCAGAATCCAAAGCTGGACACGGTGTACCTCTGCCTCGACAACGATGACGCGGGCAATGACGCCTGCGACCGCATGACGGATACGCTGGAGGACATGGGCTTGGAGGTGGAGCGGCTCTGCCCGGTGCGCAAGGACTGGAACGACGATCTGTGCGCCAAATTTGAGAGAAAGGAGAACTAACCATGAACGGGGATACCTGGATCTTCCTCGCCCTCTGCGGCGCTCTGCTGGTGTTTTTGCTCATGGCATCCTTCCTCTCCAAGAGCTACTCCCTTGACCGCATCAAGAGCAAGACGGTGGGCGACGGTCAGCACGGCACGGCGCGGTGGGCAACGCCCAAGGAGATCGGCAAGACCTATCACACCGTCCCCTTCCGTCCCCGCCGCTGGCGCAAGGGGAAGGAGCTGCCCACGGAGCAGGGGCTCATCCTCGGCAGCGTGGGCGGCGGAAAACGTAAAAGCAAGGCGGGAATTCTGCTGAAAACCTCCCGCAAGCTGCTGGAAAAGCTGCGCCGTCCTGTGGCGGGAAAGCAGAAACGGAGACCGAAGAAAAAATCAAAGGTGCTTTCAAAAGTCAAAAAGATGATCGAGGAGCAGGGGGATATCCGGGCGCTGGTGGACAGCGACGACATCCACTGTCTGATGATCGGCGCCTCCGGCGTTGGCAAGACGGCGTTTTTCTTGTACCCCAATCTGGAATACGCCTGCGCCTGCGGCATGAGCTATCTGGCGCTGGATACCAAGGGGGATCTGGCGCGGAACTACGGCGCCATCGCCTCCCGGTACTACGGCTACCGGGTTTCCGTCATCGACCTGCGGAATCCCACCCGCTCGGATGGCTTCAACTTCCTGACGCTGATGAATCACTACATGGATATTTCGAGAGCAGATCCGTCCAATTTGGCGGCGCGGGCCAAGGCGGAGAAGTACGCCAAGATCCTTGCCAAGACCATCATCAGCCCGGACGGTGACGCCTCCCAATATGGTGATAACGCCTACTTCTATGACAGCGCCGAGGGATTGCTGACGGCCGTTGTGCTGCTGCTGGCGGAATTCGTGCCGCCAAAGGACGGAGAGCCGGAAAAGCGGCATATCGTGTCGGCCTTCAAGCTGGTGCAGGATCTGCTGGCGATGCCGAGCTCACGGGGCAGGAACGGCTTTCAACTGCTGGTGGACATTCTGCCGCCGGAGCATAAGGCGCGGTGGCTGGCGAGCGCGGCGCTGACAGCGGCGGATCAGGCGATGGCCTCGGTCATGTCCACCGTCCTCTCCCGCCTGAACGCCTTCCTGGACACGGAGTTGGAGCAGGTCATTTGCTACGACAGTCCCATCAACGCGGAGATGTTCGCCTCGGAGAAGTGCGCCATTTTTCTCATTCTGCCGGAGGAAGACCCCGCCAAGAACTTCATCGCGGGCCTTATGATCCAGAACCTTTCCCGCGAGCTGTTCTCCGTGGCGGACGAGCATGACGGCAGACTCAAGAACCGCGTGGTGCTGTTCTGCGATGAGCTGGGCACCATGCCGCCCTTCGACATCCTGCCCCTGTTCAGTGCGGGCCGCTCCCGCGGGCTGACGCTGGTTCCCATCATCCAGAGCCTTGCCCAACTGGAAAAGAACTACGGAAAAGAGGGCGCGGAGATTATTTGCGACAACTGCCAGGACACCATCTTCGGCGGCTTTTCGCCCCAGAGCAAAACCGCCGAGGCTCTCTCCGCCGCCCTTGGCAGCCGCACGGTGCTCTCCGGCTCCGTCAGCCAGGGCAAGGAGAGCAGCCAGTCCTTGCAGATGATGGAGCGCCCGCTCATGACGCCAGACGAATTGAAGTCCATCCCCAAGGGCGAATTTGTGGTGATGAAAACAGGAACACATCCCATGCGGACGAGACTGCGCCTGTTTTTGGATTGGGGCATCACCTTTGATTCGGAGGGCTACCGGATGCCGGAACGGTCGGCCAGAAAAATCGCCTATGTGAACCGCGACGAGCTGGCCCACAATATTCAGAACCGCCGCGAAAACAGCCCTTACAACACGGAGGATACCAAATGAGCAAATTCAATTTTATTTACGCCGAGGATCTGAGCCATCGGGAAAAGACGGTCTACATCTACCTCCGGGACCGTGCGGACGCCTCCGGCGTCTGCTGGCCTGGGATCAAGACCATCGCCGGTGAGCTGGGGCTTTCGCCCCGCACCGTCCAGCGGGCCTTGGCAGATCTGGAACGCAGGCAGCTCATTGAAAAGCGGCAGCGCCACCGCGCCAACGGCAGCCTTACCAGCAATCTGTACCGCCTGACAGCGGCAAAAAAGTCACAGCCTCCCGCCAAGGGGGGACTGTGACCTTTTCTCTCCTAAAAATCTGTCCATAGGGTGGCGTCATCATGGCGCATCCAGAAGAGCCTACTCTACCGGAGGATACAGGACAGAGAAAGAACAAGAATATGGAGGAACTTATGAAGATGATCGTTAGAAGAACAGCGTTGGCTGTCTGCACCCTTGTCCTGGCAGTGATCCTGCCCACAGCTGCTTCCGCTGCCTGCACAGGCTTTGATGACTTGCCGGAAACTGCGGACTGCTATGAAAGCGTGATGTATCTTGCGGAGCATGAGATCACGCAAGGCGCGGGGAACGGATACTTCTCCCCGGATGCGCCGGTGACGGTGCGGCAGTGGGCGATGATGCTCTGCCGGGCCTATGATGTGAAGGTCGAGGGCAACTCATGGAGTGATCTGAGCCAAAGCGCTGTGGAGCAATCCTACCGGAAGGGCTGGCTGAACGAAACCGCACTCTCCGCTCCCAATATCCAGCTATGCCGGGGAGCGCTGCTCAAAAGCGCCTTTGCCGCAGCCAAGATCCCCGTTTACGACAGCGTACTCTATGCGGGCGGCGCGTCGCTGCCCGATTATGAAAACTGCATCCGCATCGGGAAGGAGCTTCAGCTCTGCGGCGAGGCGAACACTGCAAATGAGATCGTTACCCGCAGGGACGCTGCCATGCTCCTTCACGCCATTCTGACCCGCGCCTTCACCGTGGAGGCTCCGCCCGCGCCGGTGGCTCTGGTAAACGCGGCAGGCGTCAACATCAATGACTACCTGGTGGCGCTGCGGCAGGTGCCGGAGCCGATGCTTGCCGCCTTTAACGCCGCCGGCTGGACATACCGTATCGACTTCGACTACATCAGCGAACTCAGCAAGCAGCTGAACATGAGCTGCATTGGAGCCACCAACTACAGCCAGAAAACCATCTACCTCTCGGAAGCCAGCGCGACGCTCCACGAATTCGGACATTTTCTCGATTGGACGCGGGGATTCCCCGCAGAGCATGAACAGCTCTTTCGTGCAGAAGCTGCCGCCGCGCCGCTGCGGAACTATGCCAAAACCAACGCCAGAGAATACTTCGCAGACTGCTTTGCCTACTGCATCATCCACGGCAACGATTCGGAAATGATGGAGAGCCTTAGAAAAAATGCACCGCAGACCTGTACATATTTCGAGGAATTGGAAAAGACAGTTGGAGCAGAAGCATTCGTTCCAAATGACATAGCGAACATATTCTGAAATCCTTCGAGGGTTTGATATCCCTGCACATCTGTTATAGAATGGAACGAAAACCGGTCTGGGTGAAGAAATGAGATCTTGCTGGTCGTATTGCTTTTTATGTTGGGGCAGCAATACGACAGCGGAGAATAGGCGATCCGCCAAAATTTTCGACAAAAATTTCCGCTTTGATGTAGTATTTCATTCTGGCTTGCAAGTTAATAGATAGAAGGGTGTGATTCCTTGTGGATGATATCAAAATCATTGATTTGTTCTTTGCACGTTCTGAGCTTGCAATCGAAGCGCTGGATAGCAAATATGGGACAACCTGCCATAATCTTTCCCGCAGCATTTTGAAGGATCAACAGGACGCAGAGGAATGCGTGAATGATGCCTATCTCGGCGTTTGGAATGCGATTCCTCCGCACAGACCCAATCCGCTGTCCGTCTTTGTCTGCAAGATCGTTCGGAATATTTCTATCATGCGTTATCGGGCCAATACAGCTCTCAAGCGAAACAGCAATTACGACTTGACGATGGAGGAATTGGAAAATTGCCTTTCTTCCTCAGTCTCGGTTGAAGACTCTCTCGAGGAAAAAGAGTTGATTGCGATCATTGAAGACTTTCTCAGGGACTTGTCACAGGAAAACCGCGTGATCTTCCTGCGGCGCTACTGGTTCTCCGACAGCTATGCAGAAATTGCGGCTCGAACCGGTCTGACGGAAAAGAACGTCTCTGTCCGGCTTTCCCGAATCCGTAAGCAATTACAAACACATCTTGCAGAAAGGGGTGTTTTGGCTTGTTGACATTGGCTCAGAAATTCTCCAGCGCAATGAATGGGATCGACGATGAGTTCATCGAAGAGGCGCTGACCTATGAACGGTCCAAAAAGCGCAAGCCTTCCCGCGTACTGCGAATCGTCCTCGTCGCGGCGCTCATCTCCGTGCTTTTGTTCACATCGGCGTTGGCGCTTTCCCCGTCGTTCCGCGTAAACACGTTGAATGCCCTGATTGAAATTTTCTCCGACCACTTAACGATCAGCTTCGATGGAGAGGAGGAATCCGTATCCCGCACCGCCGGTAAGATCGACTGCTCCGCGCTGGAAAGGACTTATCGCTTCGCTCAGGAATACAGCACTCGGGCTGGATTCGCCAACTGCGTCACACTTCTCGGCAGCAGCAATGAGGAAATTTTCATCAGCGTCATCGCCATTTCGCAAACCTTAGTAGGAGACTATGACATCGCTGACGACGCCGAGTCAAAGTCCATCACGCTTTACGGCAAGGATGCTACGCTCTACTGGGGTGAGGGCCAAAATTACGCGGGAGAAACCGGTACAAAAGCTGCCATCATCCAGATCGACGAAGAAAACGGTTGGATCGTTTACTTCTGGAGCTTCGGGCTCTCGCCGGACGAGCTTGTCTCCGTCGCGGAACAGGTCAAAATCTCATAGTCCGCTTACATTGTGTGCAATGAGCAAATTCTTACACTCAATGTTATTGATGCAATGAGTTATCAGAAATGGCAGTATCAAACATCACGCGGCATATCGGCCACATTGGCGCTTGGCCCTGGCAGAGCATTGATTCTGGCCGATTTGCCGGACAGCTTCGATCTTTCAAAGCTCACTCCGATAGTGCTGCCAGACTCTCTCTACATCCCATCACCTTAATTTGTCCATTTCAGAATATACGGGGGGCTTTTATCATGCGCCAAATTTCGAGACTTTCGATCATCGCCGTAAGTATTGCTCTTCTTATGACACTAATTTCATGCAGTAACACGCAGAATACGCTGGAAACCGATGACCAGCCGTCCACTCCAACAGAAAATAGAGAAACAGTAACTTCAGGGCAAATATCTGATGTGCCGGAGAACAACAATGCCAGCGGCGAATCTCCGCAGGGATCTGTCACCGACGCCGCAAACTTTGAGATAACGGAAAACGAGGATGGCACAGTTACCATTAGCCGGTATATCGGTACTGAAACAGATATTGTGATTCCCTCACAGATCGGCGGAAAAACTGTTTCCGCGATTGGAAACGTCATGGGTACGACCGGAGCGTTTGAAGGCTGCACGAGCATAACCGCCGTGGTGATTCCGGATGGTGTGACGGAAATTCAGGACAACGCCTTTTACGGCTGCACTTCGTTGGAGACGGTGACGATCCCTTCCAGCGTTACACTTCTGCGCAACTGTGCTTTTTGTGATTGTCCCAATTTGCGTGCGGTCTACTTCGAAGGCGATGCACCGCAGCAAGCCAATTATGTATTTGATTCCACCGAAAATGTCACCATGTATTATCAGGACGGGACCTCCGGCTGGGAGAATCCATGGCACGGACGTCCTGCGGAAGTATATATTCCCGAATAAAAAGTGCAAGGGCCATGCTCAAATCTAACATCAAGAGGACAAGCACCATGATGAAACGTCTATTTCCCACCGCGCTTGCGGTATTGCTCCTGCTGCTTGCAGGCTGCACAGCAAAGCCGGATACATCCGATCAATCGAAGCCCACAGATTATTATTTGACCGATACCGACCTTCCGCTGGATGATGCTGCGCGGCTTCGCGCCGCGCCGGATTTTCTGACGGCGGAACAGCAAACACTTTACAGGCAGGCGTTTGCGCTCTACAGCGCAATGTTTGACGGCGAGACGACCGGCATCGATGACGCCTTCCCTGCCGCAAATTGCCAAACCGAGTACGACGAGTACACGCCGGATGGCTCCGACTATACCTACATCAGCTCCCACAGCCGTTGGCAGTCCTGGGCTGACTTTGACCGCGTCATCCACGCGCTGTTCACCGATACGTTCTGGTCTGACTGCAATGACGACGGCAACGCACCAATCTACATTGAGCACGACGGTTGGCTTTTTATCCTCGACTGTGCCTACGGCGACCAATATTACAACAGCAACATTCCCGACGAATTTACTCTGACTGCACAGACGGATGATCGTATCGACTTCACGGTGACGGCGCACTACTCTTATCCCTATCCGCGCTGGGACGAGACTTATGACGAGCGCGACGAGCGGCTGGAAACAAGCTATGAGTACACGCGCATCTATCCGGTCACTCTGATCTATACTGACGCAGGCTGGCGTTTTGATGCGTTCACCACGCCGAATCAGGCAGATATGCAGCTCCTCGGTGAGTGGGACGGTGTAGAGGAAACCGATTTCTATTTGCCGGATAAGTAAATTATCTTTCCCTCCAATGCCTGTGAGGCTTAATACACTAGTATCGTATGCACTTTTGAAAAGCAAAAATAATAGGTTCTACAGCTGTAGATTTTCCAAAATTGATTGAAGACCTTCTAAATGCGGAGTAGGAAACTGTGGCATCGCTGACGATACCGAGTCAAAGCCCATCACGCTTTTCTGCAAGGACGCTACGCTCTACTGGGGTGAAGCTCGGGATTATGCGGTAGAAACCGGTACAAAAGCTACCATCCTTCAGGCCAACGAAGAAAACGGTTGGATCATTTACTTCCTGAGCTTCAACCTCTCGTCGGACGAACCTGTCTCCGTCGCGGAACAGGTCAAAATCACATAAACAAATTACGCAGATTAGTACCAAAAGGAGATAACGACAATGAAAAGAGAGGCAAAGAGACAGAAGACCTCATTCACGATTGTCCGAACCCTGTTAATCATCGTTATGGCGCTCGCGGCCGCAGCGGCCACCCTGCACATCGTCAAGGAATCCTTTCGTCCCACTGCGACCGAATCTCCCGATGACGGCGAGAGCACCAACATTTTCGATCAGGAGACGCACAGCGAGGGTGACCCATTGAGCGCGAACGCCTCGAGCCGCAGGGAGCGAAAAGAAAATTGTTATACTTTTCTGGTTGCCGCCAGTGATCAGAGTAGCGGAAATGCCGACGTCATCATGGTCGTCATGTATGATGCAGAAAATCAAAACGTCGGCATTGTTTCGATCCCGCGAGATACGCTCGTTGATCCTTCTTCCGTGTCGTCCCGATTTCCTAAGATCAACTCGACCTATCTGCATGGCGTCGAATCGCTGCAATCGACCGTCGAGGATATGCTGGGGATCCCGCTCGATTATTACATGACTTTCGACACGTCCGGTTTTGTCGAGCTCATCGACACCATCGGCGGGATCGACTTTGACGTTCCCGTACACATGTCCTATGACGATCCCACGCAGGACCTCTCGATCCATTTCGAGCCCGGCCTCCAGCATCTGGACGGAAGGGATGCGCTTCGCGTCTGCCGCCTGAGATACAACAATGACGGGACCCTGGCCTACCCCGACTACGACATTGGCCGGACACGGACGCAGCAGGGGATCATCAAGGCCGCCATCAAAAAGGCGCTTTCCCAGCCGTGGAAGTTCAAGGAGTATCTCGACATTTTCAGTAGCTATTGCAGCACCGATCTGAGTCTGGGGAATCTCCTGTGGCTCGCAGACTCTGCCAAGAATCTCGACACTGATAAAATTCAATCAGAAACCCTCCCCGGCAACGGTGAAGTTACTTGTAAGAACGTCAAATATTGCTATCAACTCTATGTCGACGATACCGCTGACATTGTGAATCGGCTTGTCAATCCGTACCTCACAGAGTGCACAAAACAGAATCTCAACATTTTCACTGTGAAATAGGGAATAAATGAACTATAGAGGTCTCTTTTTTCTGTTTGGCCAGCACAATTTTACGTGCATTTCCCTTTCATCCAGATTATGTATCTGGTCTTTTGCACATAACAGAATACACACATTAGGCTATCTTAAAAACAGCGATTATATGGAGGAGAATACAAATGCAGCATTACCTAAAAGCGTTGAAGCGAAAGAAGTCTCTGCCCTTTTCTGTAGGGATCGTCATGCTTCTGGTACTCACATTGTGTTTGAGTGGATGTTCAGAAAAAAACGAAGTACAGGATCAAACAAACGGAGCGGATACCATCCCAAATCAGTCTGCATCGGCTGAGGAACCATCCTCAATTCTCTATGTGAATCATCAGCTGGGTTTTTCTATGGAGATGCCGCTGAATTGGATGGGGCAAGTTGAAGTTAAAGAAGAATATGGCCTTCACCACCAAAACGGGGGAAATTGTATCACCTTTTATCACAAGCCAACCCATGATAACGGCGAGGGCGGCATTCTTTTCTTTATTGACTGCTACCCCGGCGAATGGAGCGAGGACAACCCTCCGGTCATTGCAGGGCACAGCGTTGTCGTCGCGCAAACGGAAAACTATACCTATCTGCTCAGAACGCCGAGTGATGTCGAATATAGCGAATCAGATCCTATGCTGGCAGAAGCCTATCAGTCTCTTATTGCACAGCAAGACTTTATTATCTCCCATATCTATGCAACCGGTCAGACCGTGATCCCGCCGAACGAGTAAGCGAATCATGGGATATCTTTCAATGCAGATACCACAAGTAACGACCATTTGCCGTCTCTGTAGTATCAAAGGCGGCGATAAGCATGATCTGCTTACCGCCGCCTGATTTATGCCGCTATTATTTCTTTGTGAGCTCGTCGGCATCCTTACAGAGCCGTATGTATTTAGCCGCTTCCTCGGCGCTCATTCCGGCAAAGAACGTCCTGACGCAGGATGGAACATCGCCCTTTGGCACTACTCCGATCAAAGCATCTACACTGATCTCCAAAGAGCGTGCAAAATGCGCAACCGTGTCCAGCTTCGGATTGGTTTTCCCACGCTCCAAGTCAGAAATGCTGCGATCCGTCGTCCCGAGCTTTTCGGCCAGTTCAACTTGTGTCAGGCCAAGCTCATGCCGTGCCCTGTTCAGGGCAACTCCAAAAAGATTGCAAATATCGTGCATACCTTCACCCTTTCCTATTGCTTTCATTCTAATTTGAACTTCGCTTCTAATGAACGCTGTTTGGCTTCAAGATATTAGAAGTGCGGTTCTAATTACTTGCAGAAATAGCGAGGTATTTTATGAACAGGGAGAATCTGCGGGAGGTCCTGTAATAAAAGATTCCGGCGTTTGAACTTCCATATAGGTCCTCAGGCCGGAAGAACACGCCGGATACCACACAGAAATACGGTCAGGAATTAGAAGCTGGATTCTGCTTTGCGGAGCTGAGCTTCTTCCACAATTATATTGATAAAAGTGCAAGCGTACAGCCGCAGCTGTACGCTTGCCTTTTTCTTATTTGGCAACGGTTGCAAAGCAACCGTCGCTGCCGAGATCCACCGTTTCTGAAATTTTGCCATTTTTCAAAATTTTCAGAATAAATTCTAAAAAGATTCAATTATTATTCCGATATCTTTAATGATTTATTTTCAAATAAAAATACGGAGGGTTCAAATATGAAGAAGCGAGATGCATACCATCCCGACTACTTGAACATGTACCCCTGCCTGAAGGAGCGCCCGGACATTTTGAAGTTCCTGAAACAATGCGACCGAAAGCAGGAGTATCTGGAGTACGATTTGAAGGTAAATCGCACTCGAACGAACAAAAGGACAATGGAAACAGTAATCTGGCCGCAGAGAGAGCTTTCCTACGAACACCTCTTAGAGGAGCACCAATTTGCTCAACAAGAGCCTTCTCCGGAGGAGACCTTGTTTCATGAAATCGAGTTGGAAAATCTGCGCTGCGCGGTAGAACGACTGCCAAACGATGAGAGGCTTCTCCTTCATTTGCGGTACTGGTGCGATTTCAGCCAGGCGGAAATCGCCCGACACCTTGGCGTAACGCAGCAGAGCGTCAGCTATCAGGAGCGGTGTATTCTGAGGAAATTAAAAAAACTTCTGAAAAATTGAAAATTCTTTTTGTAGAAATGCGTCTGTGGCGGGTACTTAAGTGAAGAGATCAAATACTCTTCTCCCTGCCGGACGAAGCGGCAGGTTTTGTCCTTTGAAAAATGCCGATACAACAGCGGCTATATCCGGTGACGAATAACGTCAGCTGACGGTCCCCTGACGAAGGGGAGCAGCGATGCAGGTGCGCGAAGACCACCTGCATCGGACAAGCCTCCGATGTCAATGAACGGCCTTTTAAGGTGCCAAGCGAAACTCACCCAGCCAAAAGCAGGTGTGGCAGCCTGTCTTGCAATGATCCCGTCAGTCTATAATGGTACATCCTGTCCAGCCACAGCCACAAGCAATGGGGGAAGCTCGGAGAGATCCTCGGAGGGGTGAGATTCCCGATGGGCGCTGCCAGGCGCCGGTTCGTTCAACCGCCCGACAGTCCGGGAAGTAGTGTCGAATAGGACTGAGCAAAGACAAATTTCAGAAACAGCGAGGGCCGCTCTGCCATTTAGGGCAATGTAAGATGCTGCCAACAGACAGCAGAGCGGCCCCTACGTTCAAATTAGAACGTAGCAATTTTTTTAAAAATGGCAAATTAATTTGTGCAAAATTTGTATATATTTTTACACAAGCCAATGGTATACTATTCTTGTGCTTTAAACTCTGTGCCAAATTATATTATCATGGGTAGCGAGGCGACTATAAGTATCCTAAATGAGAAGGTAGGTGCGGTGTATTGGGACGTCTGATTATAGGGCTAACAGGGGCCTTTGGAAGTGGTACGTCGTTTTTGGCGGAGAATTTCTTTGCAAAAAGGGGCTTTAAAAAGTACTCCCTCTCTCAACAGTTGAAAGAGAAATTTGAAGAGAAATATGGCCAACACTATGAATCGCGCCATGAGTTGCAAGATTATGGTAATGAATTACGTAAGGAAGACAGAGCTGCACTGGCGAAGATTTTAGATGAAAAATCTATTGCAAACGGTGATTTAACAGAAAATATAGTTATAGATAGTATTCGGAACCCTGCTGAAATTAAGTATTTTAGGGAAAAATATCCGGAATTTATTTTGATTGGGGTCTTTGCCGATTATGATGTCCGTTGGGGACGAGTAAGAGATACCTATAAAGGATCCAAGGACTCTTTTGATCTCGATGAACAAAAAGATAAAGGGACATTCGAACCAGAATATGGTCAAAAAATTTCCGATTGCTTTTTTGAATCTGATTTAATTTTATCTAATAATGATTTCATTTCCTGTGATGGTGAAAACGAAAACTTTCAGAATATGGACAAAAAAATTAGTGCATATTTGACAGCATTGAGTGATCCATCCCATTCTAACCCAACATTAAAAGAAACACTTATGGCAGCTGCCTATACAAGTGGAAGACGGTCAAGGTGCATAAAACGCAAGGTAGGAGCTGTAATTGCCGATCAATATGATCAGATAATTAGCTCGGGATTTAACGGGGTCCCCCGAGGCTTAAAAGAGTGTAGTGTATTATATGGCAAGTGTTATCGCGACATGAAACGGCCAGAAGTTGCAAAGCGGATTAGTGACAGTCTACATTTAGACGACGGTTCTGCGGCAATTGAGGCCATAACGAAGAATGTGAAACTCTTAGAACTCTGCCGGGTGTTACACGGAGAAGAAAGCGCTATCTTAAACTTAGTTGGACGGGGCGTAGATTTAACGAGTTCAACTATGTATGTAACAACATATCCATGCAATCTCTGCGCAAACAAAATTGTTCAGGCGGGGATAAAAAAAGTTGTATATTTCGAGCCATACCCTGTTGAAGAGGCAAAAAAAATATTTAAAGAAGCAAACGTCATTTCTGAGCCATTTGAAGGCGTCACATTTCGAGCTTTTTTTAAGTTTTTCCAATTTGAACCGTGAAAGGAAACTGGTGAAGTAATATGTGTAAAATTTGTCCTCGGTGCGGTGCTATCGCTGAATTTAATGCTTACTATGGTCGGGTGACATGTACTCGGTGTAATTGGGAAAGTGAAAAGAACAGATTAACTGTACAATCTAAAGTTTACAAACAACGCAGAGCGCCTGAGGTTCAAATTGTAAAGTTCGTAAAAGCGCGAGCTTGATTAACAGGCCCGAGGTCAAGCGGACTAACATGGTCGGCGGCATGACCCAGATGGCAGACCGACAGCTCATTCCCGTTGCGGATGTTTTCAGCATCGAAAGCATCCCATAAAAAACATCATAACGAAAACTCCTAAACCCGCTTTCATAGTGGGCTTGGGAGTTTTCATTATAACTCCAATTAATTATAAAAGGAGGACTTCAAATGAATCCCAACGCAGATTACCTCGGCATCGTCGCCCTGCTTCGCGGTCTGCGGGAGCATGGGCTCATCAGCAACAGCGAAGAAAAAAAAATTGCCGCACGGTTGAAAGTGAGGCTCGGCGCAGATATCATTATTTCCCTCTGATTTCTCACTTTTTGGTATAGCTATTGCGGATGCTTCGTGGTATTGTGTGTTGCTGAAAAAGGAGGTGGCAGCGAATGAGCGGCACAGAAAAGACCAACGGGTCCCTTGCACTGTCCCCACGGATCATTGCCATACCGGCGAAAGAACCGGAAAAAACACGGAAACTCCGCGTGGCAGCCTACACCCGTGTCAGTTCCAACTCAAGGGATCAACTGCACTCCTTTGTCGTGCAGAACGCGCATTACTCAAAGCTCATCACCGATAACCCGGAATGGGAGCTCGTCGATGTCTATGCAGACAAAGGAATCACCGGTACTTCGGTCGAAAAGCGAGATGATTTCCTGAGGATGATGGAAGACTGCCGACGAGGCAGGATCGACCGCATTCTTGTAAAATCTTCTACGCGCTTTGCCCGCAATACAAAGGAAAGTCTGGAAGCGGTGCGCGAGCTCGCGGCGATGGGGGTCAGCGTCTACTTCGAAGAGCAGAATATCGATACTGCCAAGATGGACGGCGAGGTGCTGACAGCTCTGTATGCGGCCATGGCACAGCGGGGAAGCGAAGCCATCTCGTCCCGAATGCATTGGAGCTATCACACGCGCATATTTGATGGCGGATTTTCTACATGCAAGGCTCCGTATGGATATCGGCTGGTGGACGGCCGCCTTGAGATCAGAGAAGATGAAGCGGCGGTGATCCGGCTGATTTTTCAACGATATCTCGATGTGGGGAGACAGGATATTTGAGAAATGCGGGATAAGGCGGGATGAGGGGGGAGACGGCGGGAAAACCCTTGAAATACGCGGGA
>ERZ837487.3519-NODE-3519-length-13883-cov-4.121854_pt1 | contig 13883 bp, 13 predicted proteins | sample MGYA00519911_ERZ837487 | MGnify/ENA primary metagenome ERZ837487 (study PRJEB31850, sample SAMEA3708818) | human gut metagenome | biome: human gut; feature: human-associated habitat; material: faeces | place: China | collected 2014 ...
TTTAGAATTTTTCAAAAACACCCTAACAAAATGCCGTTTTCGCCGCGATAGGTGAAAGGAGTTTTTTGAAGCCCCTTTCGAGTGAACCTTGAAAACTTCATATTCATTTGATACATTCTTCTGGACCGGAGCCGGGAGGACAGTAAAGCATATCTGGTAAGACAGTTAAAGTGTTTTACTAGATTTTAGTATCAGACGCGGCTTCTTCTTTTCAATAAATGCCTGTGGCTGTACAAGCAGAAAATCAAATCCCATCATTCTTCCGCCAGATCGGCAATCAACTTGACGTCACTGACTGCCAGGGCAAGCTGAAGCTTGTTTTCCAGCCCGGTTTTTTGCAACATGTTTGCCACATGGAATTTGACCGTCGACATCTCGCAGCCCATCTCTGCCGCGATGCGCGTGTAAGACAAGCCCCGGAGCAGATGCCGCAGAACCTTCAATTCCGTCTTTGTAAATTCCGTGCTTTTTGCCATGCCGATCTCAACCGTCGGAGGCGCGTCCGGGAAGATATGTTCACCCGCCATCGTTTGCCGGACGACATCCATCAAACGCTTCTGTGTAGAGTCCTTATACCACAGGCTGTCGGCCCCGGCCCTCTTTGCCTCGTCCAGAACGGCGCAGTCGATCAGCGAGGTCACAACAATGATTTTGCTCTTCGGCTGTATGGCTTTGATCTGACGAACGGCAGTCAGGCCGTTCTCGCGGTTCTCCGTCTGCACGTCCATCAAAATCAGATCGACAGAGCTTGTACGGCACACCTCAACCGCCTGCTTTGCGCCGGGGATGGACGCCGTGATCCGGTATCCGTCCTCGGCACGGAAATAGCTTTCCAGCAGACTGCGGATCATGGTCTGGTCTTCAACGATCATCACTCTCATGTACTGCTTCCTCCTGTTCCGGCAGACTGAGCATCAGCTGAAAGCGAGGGATGCTCCAAACCTCCATTTTGCCGCCTGCTTCTTCGATACGTTGACGCAGCATGGAAAGGCCTCCGCCCTCCGTGATTTTTTCCTTTGGCACCGCACCGTTATTGGTCAGGGCAACCTCCATGCAGTCCGGCTTCTGCCAAAAGCACACATACAATTCTGTACCATCTGCGTGACGGACGCAGTTCGCCGCACATTCGCAGATTGCAAGTGCAATCAGCGTGCGTATCCACTGCCTTTGCGGCTCATTCCCTGTCAGCAGAATGCTAACGCCCAATTCTTTCGCTCGTTTTTTCGCCGCCTCCAGCGGTTCGGATTGCGCCGCTATCTGACTGGAGCGATAAAGTACGGAAATTGACTGCTCCCAAAGCGCCGCGTTTGCACGAATTTCTGTCATGTCCGTGTGCTGGAGCAGCACACGGCGCGCCGCGAGAATGCTGTGCCCAATGTCATCGTGAACACGCAGCTTCATCGCCAATGTCTCTTCCTCCCGGATGATCTCCGGCATCTGTACAAGCAGCCGCCGAAGCCGCTCGTTCACCTCTGCCAGCTTCGCGTTTTCCGCTTTCAGCTGGTGCTGCTTCCGGATCAGCTCCGTGACGTCTGCGGCAGTGATCTGTGTATAGTGGACGCCCGCTTTTGTTGTGATCTGCTCCTGCGCAAAGCGCAGCGCCTTCCCATCCGGAAAGCGGTAAATCCAAAGGCGCGGGTCCAGACAGCGAACGTTTGCGGGCGGCGAGTGAAGAGCGTTCCGCATCTCTGCAAGGGACTGTATGCCGCCTTTTCGCAGCCAGTTTGCAATGGCAAGCATTCGGCGGTTGATGAGCCGCACCACGCCGTTTTTATCGAAGAAGCAGACTGCGATGGGCAGATTGTCGAAGCTTTCCTTAATCCTGTCCATACGCCCTTACCCCCTCGTTCCTTCCGGCTTCCACGTCACATATTGCAGTCCGTCCTCATCCTGCTCCCATTCCAGACCCGGAAACCGCGTGTGCAGCCCGCGGAGCGGCTCCGCCGCTGAAACACCGATAGCAACCTCTACCCGCTTACCAACCTCTATGGAGATCAGCAGCGCACGCAGCGATTCCAGTTCCGTCTCCACGACCGCCTCAAACAGGTCGTAGACCTGCGTTGCCTGCTCGACGGTAAGCTGGTCCTCCCCCTTGACGATCGCCTTGCAGTCGGCACCATAGACACTGATATTCTCGGAAGATTCATTGAGGCACAGCCGAAGCTCCTGCACGCTGATTACGCCCCGCTGCACGCCGACAAAAATCAGGTTGCTTCTACGCTTGACATAGGTCCCGATGATGATGACCTGCCCGAGCAGGTTCCTGGCTCTGTCCGGATCCTCCGTCTTTTGCAGTTCGGCCAGAAGATCCCGCAGCATCGCGATCTGCCGGGCGGTTTGCGCCTCCATCATGTCATACAGGCGGTTTTCTTCTGTCAGCTTCAGCCATCTTGCGCGCTGTGCATTCTCCGCTGCCAGAACGTCGCCGGTATCACGCAGCTCATCCCTTGTCAGCTCCAGCTCCTGTTGAACCTGATTCAGCGCGGAAATGTCCTCCTTCCAGAACACCCAGCCGCGTCGTAGCTTGTGCCGCTTCAAAAGCGTATCGTCGCCCAAGTGGACGGTATCCTGCTGCATCTGCCGCAGTTCGCTTTGCGGCAAAGCCCCCTGCATGGCAACAGACACATATTGGGAGCAAAATGCATGATCTGTAATCTGGACAGGCAAACTCGTTGCCTCAAAAAGTTCGTCGTATCCGAGGTTGGACTGAATCAACCCGCATTGAATGCAGCATTCCAGGATGCTCGCAAAGATCAGGCACTGCGACACCGTCATATCGCCCGCAAGCACCCAAACCCAATGGACCTTTTTGACATACGCGCAAGCATAGGCCAACGAAAGCGCAAGCGGAACCAGCGGCAGCCAGCGCATTCTCCTGCTGCGCGGGATGCGGCAATTTTTCACCATCGAAAGAAGCGCAAATCCCGCGCACAGGGCCTCCCAGCCCAGCACAAAGAAATAGCCGCCCTCATACCGATACGCCTGATCCGATAAAACGCCGGACGGGAAGGAAAACACCTGCTGGTGCAGATCATTGGTCAGAACGAGCAAAAGCAGCAGCAGCGTTGGTACATACAGAAGTTTGGTCCATCGCGGCAGCCGGAAATCCTCTCCCTTGCCCAGCGACCGGGAAACGAAGACCGACAGCATAGGGATGAACAGCATCGGGAAATAGTAAAAATACCATAGCCGACGCTCTGCATCCGTGTTTTCAATGGAAAATTTGATTGAGCGAAGAAGAATCCACAGCACCATCAGCACCGAGATCGCCAGCAGATAGCGCCGTACCTGCGTCTGCACGATGCGGATCCATAGAGAGTAGCACCACACGCTGAACAAAAATACATAGATCCCGCTTCGCAGGTGGCTGACAGCCGGAGAATGAAAAATATGCCGGCTTGCATATCGGAGCCACATGGCAAACGCAATGAGCGCCAACACGCCCAGCGCAAACAAGATGCTCTTTTTTGTCGCTTTGCTCATGCCGTATGCCTCCCGACTCTGCACATTCATATGGATAGTATATCATACGGACAGAAAAAGGCAACACGGTTTTGCCCCTTTGCCGAGAGAATCAAGCCGGACCACGGCTTTTGAACAAAAAATAATTGTAAACCCTATCCAATCGGCGGGGGAAAAAAGGAGCGATAGCGGCTAAAATATAAATGGAACATACAATGGAAGAGGAAGGCGGTGGAAAAGCACAGTGCGAAGGATTGTGCTGGATATGAAAGGCGGACTTCTGGCGGAAGCGGTCATGCAATCGCTTTCGGGGTGCGACCCGGATTTCCTTGTCTACTGTTCTTCAAAGCCGGAGGAAACGCTTGCCCTGTGCCGGACCTGCCGTGCCAATGTGTTGGTGATGGAGGTCATCCGGCAGGGCACATGGAAGCTGAGCGAACGGCTGAGGCTATGCAGTGCCGTAAAGCAGCTCGGCTGGGTCTGCAAGGTCCTGCTTCTGGTAGATGAGAACGCAGACGAACTGCTTGCCTCCGAGGTACGGCAGGCGGTGAAGGATCAGTTGGTAGACAATTTTATTTATGCGTCGGTATCGCCGACTTACCTCGCCGGTGTGATCGACACGCTTTAGAAAGGAGTGGTTATATTGCAGGTCGTTATACAGAAAATTCCTGAGAATTTGCAGGAATTTGAAACACTCGCCGCCAAAGGGCGGCAGCCGGAGCACATATGCGCGCTGTTCCTGTGTGCGCTGGCACTGTTTGACAGGGATAAAGATGCTGGCACTGCCGCAATGGATCTTCTGCGCGGGCCTAAGCCAATGTCGCCGTATGACTGCCAGTTCCTGCGTGACCGGCTGCGCGGCAAAGCCTATCTGCCGCTTGCATATTTTGAGGGCGCGACGCCGGAAAACGGCTATCAGCCGCGGGCGCCATACCGGCTTAACGTGCTGGCAGACCCCAGACCGCAGGATATGGAGCCGGGCTACCTGCGGGTGTTCCTGAAAACGGCGGGCGCGGATTCGCCGCGGCCTATGAAGCTGCGGCAGAAGGCCTCTACCGGCGAATGGTTCCTATGGGAATACTCCAGCATTCTCAGCGGCATCCGTATCCCTGCGGTGGAAGACCCATGGGCATGATTATGGCGGGGCAGGTGGGCGGTATGAGCGCACAGGCTCTCCGGAGTTTTTGCCATGAGTGCACAGACCCGTTCGACAACAGGGGACAGAAGTGAGAAGAGCGTTGAAAAATGCACTGATCGTTGTATCGGCGGTTGCGCTTATCGCACTGGCAGGCGTATGGCTGTATCGGTATTTTATCGATAGCCGTATCCGGGACGGAGGCAGGATGGAAAACCCGGATGCATTCCGTGCAGGAAAGGATCTGGTAGAATTTGAGTGGCGGCAGAACCACAGGAATTTCTACAGTAGCTTTTCACTGAAATTTTATCAGGAGAACGATATGCCGCTGCTGACCGGCTGGTTCCCAAGCCAATCCGGCGGCGACGAGATAAGAGAAAGTCAGACGGATGCATTTTCCGACCCGATTCCCTGGCAGCTCACATGGGTACAGTGGTTTGAGCTTCAGAATGTGCTGGCAGAGTCGGAGCTTCCAGCGTACAGGAAACCGTCTTCTGACAGCTATGATGAAGTTGACAGCGAGATCCGGATCGTTTGGCGCACCGATGACGGGGATGAGGCCCAAACGCTCAGCGGCAGCCATGCGGAGGCACTGGAGGCCTTGGTTTTGGGTATTGCCGAGGAAGCGTATGCTGCATCCAAGCTTGAAACAGAGCATCTTTAACCTCCTGGCAGCGTTTGCCGGGGAAACAGAGACCGGGATTTTTTCAAGACCTGCGCCGGGCGGCGGATGGAAATGTCCGGAGTGCGGGATGCCGAATGACCGCAGCGCCTTTTGTATGGAATGTGGAGCCATTCGCTCTGCGGAATCATAAAAACAAACAACAAGGAGATGAGGAGGAATTATTATGAATGGACACAAGTTTTTGAAGGTCACTGGCATTCTGATGATCATTGCCGCTGTATTTTCCATCATAGCGGGTGTGTTTGTCGGCGGACTGGGTGCATTGGCGGCAGGACTCGGCGCAGCATCTGGTCTGACATTTGCCTACTGGGCAGCGCTGTTTCTGACACTGATCGGAGGGATTTGCCAGCTGATTGCAGGTATCAAAGGCGTCAAGCACAGCAAACGCAGTGAAAAAGCAGGCGGGCTCATCGTATGGGGCGCAATCGTGGCTGTATTCAGCGTCTTGAGCATCGTGATGAATCTGGTCAACGGCGGCGAATTTAACGTTACAAGTATTCTGACGGGCGTGGCCGTTCCGGCTTTGTACATCTACGGCGCGGTGCTCAATTCCAAGGCAGATGCACAGTACACCGCATAGTTTGAGAAGCAGACACAAAGGAGATTGGTACATATATGGGACTGTTCGATAAGAAATATTGCGACATTTGCGGGGAAAAGATCGGTTTACTTGGCAACCGCAAGCTGGAAAACGGGAATCTCTGCAAAAACTGTGCCAAAAAGCTCTCCCCGTGGTTCTCTGACCGGCGCAATAGCACCGTCGAAGAGATCAAGGCGCAGCTTGCCTACCGTGAGGAAAACCGGCAGAAGGTTGCAGCGTTCCACACCACCCGGACGCTCGGTACGAACACCAAGGTGCTTCTGGACGAGGACGCGGGAAAATTTATGGTAACAAGAGCAAGAGATCTGCAAGAGGCAAACCCGGATGTTCTGGACTTTGCAGACGTGACCGGCTGCAATCTCGACATTGACGAGAGCCGCTCGGAGCTCATGCGGGAGGATAAGGACGGCAAGGAGGTCAGCTACAACCCGCCGCGCTATGAATATTCCTATGATTTTTATATCACTATTTTTGTCAACAACCCCTACTTCAACGAAATGCGCTTTCAGGTCAACTCCAGCTCTATAGACATTACGCCGCCCTCGGCACGCCCGGGCATGCCGACAAGATGCAACCCCGAAACCAACGTCGAGTACCGCAACTGCAAAAAGCTCGGCGAGGAGATCCGTCAGGCACTGACGCAGGTCCGCAGGGATGTGCGTGAGAAGATTGAGCAGGCAGCCGCGCCCAAAACGGCAGTTACCTGCCCCTACTGCGGCGCAACCACCACGCCGGATGCCAGCGGCTGCTGCGAATACTGCGGCAGCGCGATCGGCGGCTGAGCCGGAAGGGGCAAAAGCCCCGGCATTGCTTTTAGACGCAGAACCGTCACAAAAAGATCAGGCAGTACACCATACGTCAGCCACACTTGATTTTTGAAAGGAGAAAGCACCATGGCAAACTTTACCGACAGCATGAAAGAGGCAGCATTTGCGACCAGTCCCCGTGAATTTGATCTTTCCTATTCCACCACACTGGAAGAGATCATGGAGAAGCTCAATGCCCGCAGGTCGGCGTTCCAGATGCCGTTCCAGATCAAGGGCGGTGTTCCCGGTCAACGCATCTCGTTCGAGAAAGAACCAAATGTGGACGTTGGTCTCTGGCTTTTCCTCAAGGACGGCACACACATCCGAATCCAGCCGGTCATTACGGAGGCCAAGATGTCGGTTGGCGGTATGCGCGTTGATAAGAACAGCGCGTTGCGCAAGGGCCTCAAGGGTGCGACAGTTGGTCTGGCAACGGAGCGCGGCAGCTATATCGACACCGTGACTGAAACCGTGAAGAAGATTTTGAACGGTGAGGAAGTAGAGGACTATGTCGCGCCGGAGGTTCCGGTCGAAACGAAGGACTGGCTGACAACGTTCCTGCTCTGCTTCTTCTGTGGCGGGCTTGGCGTCCACCGCTACTATGTCGGCAAGATCGGCACGGGTATTCTTTATACGCTGACGGCTGGCCTGTTCGGCATCGGGTACCTTGTCGACTTTATCAAGATTCTCTGCGGCAAGTTTACCGACAAGAACGGGAACCTTATCCAACGCGAAAAGAAATAAGAAAAGCAAAATGTCTCAGGTATGCATTGCTGTTTTTTGCCGGAATGATATGTTATTTTCTGTTGATCGGCAGATTCGTGCATCCCTGAAGGATATTGGGAGGGAATTATGAAACAGACGAAAACCAGACTTCTATGCCTGCTTCTTGCGGTGCTGATGCTGCTCGGCAGCCTCACCGCCTGCGGAAAGGAAAAGGAGAAAGATTCAAATTTGATCAGCCTCGGCGACTATGAACTGCTCTACAAGAGCGCGTGCATCATGGAGGATTCGGACGGAAATGACGCGATTGTTCTGACGCTGGACTTCACAAACAACGGCAAGGAAAATGCTTCGTATCTCTGGAGCGTCAATGAAACACTCATGCAGAACGGCACAGAGCTGGAAGTCGCTACGGTCTTCCAGAACTATGACAGCTTTGAGACTGTGATTGACAGCCAGTTTACAGACATTGCTCCGGGCACAACACTGGAAGTTCGGACAGCATATCTGCTTCATGACACGACCAGCCCGGTCGAGGCGACCTTTGAGCAGATATTCGGTAAGAAAAACGGCAAGATCACCATCGATACCGCTGCACTCAGCCACGTAACCGCCGCGGGTGCTGACCAGACTGACAAGGAAGGACTGTCCACTCCCGCCGAAACCGGCGACGCACTGCTGGACTGGTGGAACGGCGCATGGTACGGCTGGTGGAAAATGACCGGTTGCTCGGGCTCTTACGAGAGCATGGAGGGGCAATGGTGGGATGTCTGCGGCGAGATCGCCATTGGCGCAGACTATACGGGCAGCGTCACACTCTGGGATGAGGACTACACCAGAACTGACCCCATGGCGCTGGCCTCCGTCAGCCTGAATGAAGCCGGAACCGGCGAGCATGGCACAGTGATGTCCGAGGGCGGCTGGTTCACGGACACGGCACTGGCACATGCGGACTGGATCGTTGATCCCGGCCTTCTGGACTATGACGACCTGATCTGGATCGACGGCGACTACGAAAACGGCGACAACGCGTTCCACTACGACATCTATCTGCGCCCGTGGGGCCTGCACTGGGAGGACATGGACGAGAGCGGCTATCCCTACCGCTATACCGACTGGTACCTGCCGCTGATTGACGCGGGCATGCCCATGCCGGACGCCATCGGGGAAGAGCCGTCGAACGACTTCAATCCGCATGACAGCGCCCCGCTCACCCAGACGGACGCTGCGGCATCCGGCGGAGACGGTATCGTGACCGAAGAGCAGGTACAGAAGGGCTACGTCTGGATGAACGAGGTCAATAATAATATTTTTGACGCTACCTACGAGGATATTGTTGCCTACTTCGGCGTGGAAGGCCAGTTCGTCAAGGAAGAGTACAGCGACCACATGAAGGCAAACTACCGCTACTACAAATGGATATCCAAGGGCGACGACTCCCATTTCATCTACGTCAATTTCAAGGAGAACGAGTCGGGCGTTTATACGGTGAGTGCGTACAACACCAGCGGCTTCTCCGGCACAGAAGCCATAGAAAAGTATCTGGACATCGTGAAGGCCGAGGCCGCCGAGGCGAACAAGGCAGCGTCTGCAAACGCCGAGATGGAGGACTTCTCCGTGGAAATCGCCCAGTTTGCAAAAGACGATGTGAAGGTCAAGATCATGACGAAGATCCCGGTATCCGGCTGGTCATTCGATGATAGTGGGCGCTGCCTGGTGGAAAACGACGATCCCACAGCCTTCGGCGCAGGCGCCATCAGATTCGAGGTAAGAACCAATGTGGAGGACTTCGACTACTACAAGGACAAATTCGAAAACTATCAGGATATCGAAGACCGCGTGATCGGCGGCATCACCTTCCGCGGCCGCACCTATAAGTACATCGGCTACAATTGGATTCAGTATGTCGCGCAGATCGACGACGGCCGCGCACTGTCCATCGGACTGACGAAATTGGAGTGCGTCCCGGGAACGATGCCGGACATCATTCTCAACAACATGACGTTCCAGTAAGGTCATCGTCCTACTGAGAATTTGTATGAAGAAAACCGGCTCCCGCCCCAATTTGGAGCGGGAGAATCCGGCTTTTCGCAAAAAACGGAGGTTGTGCCATGAAACGCAAAGCGCTCCGCATCATGGCAGGTCTGATCGCAGAAAAGCAGATTGCGATCACGCTTGCCAACAGCGACCATGCAGCGGCCGATGTGCGCGTCTTGTACGATTCGGAGGAAAACGTCATAAAGGACACGTACCCGATCTATCATAAGCAGTGAGCCTGCGAACATATCCGAAAAACACAATCATACCTGCGCTTGGCGCTGCAAGCTGCCCTTGCGGACTGTAACACCTGTCCAGGAAACGAGGAATTTTAGATGGCAACACAAGTAACAAATTATCAATGCCCCGCCTGTATGGGGCCTCTCCATTTTACGGGAGAATCCGGCAGATTGGAGTGCGACTACTGCGGTTCGAGCTTCAATACAGCGGAAATTGAGGCGCTCTATGGGGAAAAAGAAGCGAATGCGGCAGAAGCGACGCAAAACGCCGCCGAAGCGGAACAGGCCATCGCAGACGGCTCCGACTGGGACACCTCCGGTCTGAGCGAGGACTGGGGTGCAGACGCAGGCAGCATAAAAGCGTACTGCTGCCCCTCATGCGGTGCGGAGCTGCTCTGCGACGCGACGACTGCGGCAACGTCCTGCCCATACTGCGGAAATCCGTCGGTGATTCCGGGGCAGTTCTCCGGCGTTCTGAAGCCCGACTTTGTGCTTCCCTTCAAACTGAGCAAGGAGGACGCCATCAAGGCGCTGAAGAAGCATTATCTCAAAAAGCCATTGCTCCCATCGACCTTCTCCAAAGCCAACCATCTGGAGGAGATCAAGGGCGTGTACGTACCCTTCTGGATGTACGACGGCGAGGCCAGCGGAAGCGTCCAGTTCCATGCCACCACGGTACATAAATACACCTCGGGAGATTATGAGATCACGGAGACGAGCCATTACGACGTGCGACGCGCCGGTTCCATTGCCTTTGAAAAAATCCCGGTGGATGCATCCAGCAAAATGCCGGACGATTATATGGACTCCATCGAACCGTACGATTATACAGAGCTAAAGCCGTTTTCCACGGCGTATCTGCCCGGATTTCTGGCGGATAAATATGATGTAAGCGTGGAAGACAGCCGGGATCGGGCGAATCGGCGCTGTGCAGGCTCGCTGGTGAATGCGCTGGAAAAAACCGTGACCGGCTATGCCTCCTGCAATGAAACGGCCCGGAGCATCCAGCTGAAGCGTGGTAAGGTGCATTACGCACTGCTGCCCGTCTGGATCCTGAACACAAGATGGGAGGGAAAAGATTTCCTCTTTGCCATGAACGGTCAGACCGGTAAGCTCGTTGGCAACCTTCCAGTCAGCACAAAGCGGGTAATTGGCCTGTTTGCGGCAATCGCGGCGCTGTTTGTTGCTATCAGCGTGACGGCGATTCTGCTTATGGCACGGTAGGAGGGTGAGAACATGAAGAAACGGTTATTATGCCTCCTGCTGGTGCTCGTGACGGCGCTTGCCCTCTGCGTGAGCGCAGCTGCGGCAGCGCAGACGGGAGCACAGCTGAACTATGTAACGGATGCCGCCGGACTTCTCAGGGAAGGTGAACGTGCGCGGCTGGAGAAAATGGCGGAAGCGGTTTCCCAGAAATACCGTGTCGGCGTTTACATTGTGACGGTGGAGGATTTCCGGGACTATCACGCCGACGGCGTCTACAAGGCAACCTATACCATCTATCATAACTACACCATGGGCGAGGGGCCGAACCGCGACGGGATCATGCTCCTGCTCAGCATGGATGATCGCGACTGGGCGATGTTCTGCTATGGCAAGCGCTGCGAATACGCATTCAACAGCTACGGGCAGGAGAAGCTGGAAAAGGTCTTCCTCGACAATTTCGGCGAGAACGACTGGTACGGCGGCTTTGAGGATTACGTCAAAGAATGCAGCGTCTATCTGGAAAAGGCTTCCACAGGAAAGCCCGTCCGGGCGAGCTTGTTCTATCCGCTCCTTATCGTGATCGGTCTTTCCCTGCTGGCAGCAACCGCGGTCGTCGCCGTGATATGGCAGAAAATGGAGACTGTATCCGAAAAAGCAACCGCGAACGCCTACGTCTCCGCGGGACTCCGGCTTACGGAGCAAACAGATCATTTCACCCATAAGACGACCTCCAGTCGGAAGATCGAGCGCAGCTCTTCCAGCAGCGGAAACAGTTACAGCGAATCCGGCGGTGGTGGTTCCGGCCGAAGCGGAAAATTTTGAAAGGGGCGACCATGAAAACAGCACACAAACAAATACGCGCGCTGCTGCTGGCCCTGGCTCTGCTACTGTCGCTTTGTGCCTGCGCGCAGAAGACGCAACCGGAGTCGGACGAACCCAAAATGAGTACAGATAAGGTTGACTTTCCCAGAAAGGCCGATAAAAAAACGCCGGAGAAACAGCCGGAAGAAGCGATATCGCAGAGCGATATGAGCAATCGCACGTCACGAAATGAGGCCGTGGACACACAGCCGGTACAATACGGTTTTTCACAGGAGGCAGAGACCTCGCTTGGACGGCTGCGGGACAGAATCGAATTTCCAATGACAATGTTTGGCGCGGCATATCTCGGCTATGTCGGCGGCCTGTTTGAGGCGGGCTTCGAGGCGGGCTTCCCCGCATGGCTGCGGGAAACCAATGAGGTAATGCTCCTCGAATACCCCTTCATCGCTGAGATCGACGAGGAGCACATTATCGGCGGTGCGGGGCATCTGTACTGCATCGTGCCGGTCGACGAGAACGCGACGGTTGCGATCAACCGTGTGCAGTGGAACGAAAAAACACAGACCGACGAGGTCACGGAGGTGCTCTACCGGTCGGAGAGCGGCGAGCCGGTGCTGCTCTTTGCAAATCTTGACGGCGTTGCATATGAGGCCGACACCCAGGCCTTCATCACTGACAACAACGGGAATACCTGCGAATGGTATCCCTCGTTTGATGCGATGAGCCATCTTGCGCCGTGTATATCGGAATCTGGAGACTATCTTTCGTTTGACTTTACGGAGTACGCATGGTATTCTGCCCCACCCGCGTTCGCGGCATGGCTTGCCGGCGGCTGGACAGGCATGACGGCGCTCGGCCTGGCGGGGTCAGAGAGTACGGGTATGGGCTGGATCACAGAGACCATGGCAGGTGAAACCAACCGCTATGCCCATTTCTCGCTGCGCTTCTATCCGGAAGACGAGACAGGCGGCACGGTCGATCTGGATTGGGCATACGAAGGCAGCGACGACTTTACGGAAATGTGGAGCGGCTTCTGGGCGATTCAAACCATTCCGGACGGGCCGAGCTATGTGACGCTCAGCTTGTCGCTTGTGGGCGGTAAAAACTATGGCGTCATGGACGGTCCGATGTATTTGTGTGAGACGTATCCCCTCCTGATCAGCCCGAGCGGCACAGAGCTGCTGGTCGGCGCGGGTGAGAGCGGCATTTGCCTGCCGTTCATGTCGCAAAGCACAACGGCATGTGTGCTGACACAGGCCGTAGGATAGAAGGCGTGCAGGGAGCAAACTGCTTTGAGGTTTGCATTCACAAATACTGTTTGGTCGCAATCTAGTAAAAGTGCAGCAGTTTATTCTTTGCAAATTCAAGATGCAGGGAATTTGAGTTGCGCTTTTGCTACGTTTGGGAAAGATGTATGGCTTCGGCGCATCATCCCTCAAATTCGGGGAACAAGGCTGTACCTTGTTGGGACACATTCTCTGTGCCCCGCTATCTTTTCAGTAAGCTGTTGGGCGCTTACTCCTCATTGTTTCATATTGTCCACATAATTGAAAAGGCTTGCAGCGGAACAGGTATCATTCACCTTATCTGCTGCAAGCCTTTTTTCTCTACCCGCAAATCTTGCAATTCGTATTGCTAAAAGGTTATGGTATTATAAGTATTCCTACTCTGAGCATGGCCGGCATGAGAAAGGCGAACCACCTTACGAATGATATTTCGGCATCTTCACATGACATCTGTTTACAGTAGGGTGAGGGAGAGTCCATTTTATATTGCTCTGGCCTTGCAAAATCGATACTCCGTCCAAAGCTCTAATCCCATAGGCATCATGCAGAGTGCAGGTAGCCAATAGCTGTCACCACGCCAATCCCGTTCAGTGGCCGCCAGATGATTCGTGGATTGTACCACATTTTGCTTGCCCCCAGAATAACGCCCATGACCGTCAGGGTGATGCAGGCGAACAGCCCAATCACAAAGGCACGGTCCCGGTTGTCAAAGCGGCAAATAGAGAAAGCTGTCCGCCCCCATAGCAGACTTCCACGGGAGCGCATGGAGTCGGATTCCAACGCCAAAGCCGAGATTATCCAGGTAATGAGCATCATGAAACTTCTTTCCGACCCGCAAACTACGGAATTGCTGAAGGTACTTGTAAATAAGGTTTGATATT
>ERZ837487.3524-NODE-3524-length-13869-cov-31.060374_pt1 | contig 13869 bp, 12 predicted proteins | sample MGYA00519911_ERZ837487 | MGnify/ENA primary metagenome ERZ837487 (study PRJEB31850, sample SAMEA3708818) | human gut metagenome | biome: human gut; feature: human-associated habitat; material: faeces | place: China | collected 2014 ...
TCCTGATCGAGAAGTGCCTGGGCCGCGAAGTGCCCCACGGCGGTCTGCCCGCCGATGCAGGCGCCATCGTGATGAACGTGACCAGCGTGTCCACTCTGGGCAAGTATCTGGCCACCGGTATGCCCGTGGTCGAGCGCACCATCACCGTGGACGGCGATGCCTGCGCAAAGCCCCAGAACGTCGTGGTGCCCGTGGGTACTTCCTATCAGGACATCATCAACTTCGCCGGCGTCAAGGGCGGTGTGACTCTGGGCAAGGTGGTTGCAGGCGGTGCCATGATGGGTCCTGCCGTGCAGGATCTGAACTATCCTACCACCAAGACCACTTCCGGCCTGATCCTGCTGAGCGAGGCTGCCGCACAGCCCGCTCCCGTCAACCCCTGCATCCGCTGCGGCCGCTGCGTGGAGTACTGCCCCATGGGTCTGGAACCTGTGGAGGTCAATCAGGCTTATGCAGCCCGTGATGTGCAGGAGCTGGGCAAGCTGCATGCAGATTACTGCTTCAACTGCGGTTCCTGCTCCTTCGTCTGCCCGGCAAAGCGCCCTGTCACCCAGATGATGAGTCTGGCAAAGGCGTTCTACCTTGGTGAAATCAAAAAAGGAGGCAATAAGTAATGGATACGAAGCTTATTGTTTCGGCTTCTCCGCATGTGCGCAGCGACGAGACCACCCAGGGCCTGATGGCCAATGTGATCGTCGCCCTGTGCCCCTGCGTGGTGGCCTCTGCCATTATCTTTGGTATGCGCGCTCTGCTGGTCACGGCTGTGTCCGTGATCGCCTGCGTGGTGTTCGAGTGGCTGTACTGCAAGCTGCTCAAGAAGCCCAACCCCATCAGTGACCTGTCCGCCGTTGTCACCGGCATCATTCTGGCTATGAATGTGCCCGTGGGCATGCCCATCGGCCAGCTCATCATCGGTGATCTGGTGGCCATCGTCATCGTCAAGCAGCTGTTCGGCGGCATCGGCATGAACTTTGCCAACCCCGCTCTGGTGGGCCGTATCGTGCTGTTCATCAGCTTTGCCGGTTCCATGAACAAGTGGGTGTTCCCGGATGCAGCGGTGGATCAGCTGTCCAGCGCTACCCCGCTGGCTGTGGCCGATAAGTCCAAGCTGAGCCTGCTGGATCTGTTCATGGGCATCCATGGCGGTGTGCTGGGCGAGACCTGCGCACTGGCCATCGTGCTGGGCCTTGTCTATCTGGTGGCCACCAAGACCATCAGCATCGCCATCCCGGCTTCTTACGTCGGCAGCATGTTCGTGTTCTACCTCATTGCTACCCACAGTGTGCACGAGGCTCTGGTTGCCGTGCTGAGCGGCGGCCTGCTGTTCGGTGCCGTGTTCATGGCTACCGACTACGTCACCAGCCCCTTCACCCTGAAGGGCAAGCTGGTCTACGGCGTGTGTCTGGGCATCGTGACCTTCGCCATCCGTTACTGGGGCAGCTACACCGAGGGCGTGTCCTTCGCACTGCTGTTCATGAACCTGTGGGTCCCGTACATCAATGATCTGACCCGTCAGACCCCGTATGGCTACGTCAAGCCTGCAAAGAAAGCAAAGGAGGGTGCTGGCAAATGAGTAAGTCTTCCAATTGGGAGAGCACCGTCAAGCCCATCGTTGTGCTGAGTGTCATCTCTCTGGTCGTCAGCCTGCTGCTGGCTCTGGTGAACTCCATGACTGCCCCGGTCATCGCCGAGAACACCAAGCGCACCACTCTGGCCGCTTATGTCGGCGTGCTGCCTTCTGTCTCGGATGCATCCGAGCTGGAAGAAGTGACCGATTACACCACCGAAAACGTCACCGGCGTTGTCAAGGCTCCTGATGGCAGCATGGCCATCAAGGCCGAAGAGTCCGGCTTCGACGGCGGCATCGTCACCGTCATCGTCGGCATGGACGCCAACGGCACCGAGACCGGCATCTGGGTAGACGCTTCCACTCAGACCAAGGGCATCGGCAGCGCCGTTGCCGATGACGATTTCCTGAAGCAGTTCGATGGTCTGGATTGCACCCAGAGCGTTACCATGGGCCAGAACGGCGTGGATGGCAAGACCGGTGCGACCTTCTCCTCCAAGGCACTGTTTGCCGCTCTGAACGACATCGTGAACTGCTACAACGAGCTGGCATAAAGGAGGTTGGTAAGAAATGGCACAAGAAAAGAAGTCCAAGGTAAGCATCCTTACCAACGGCATCATCAAAGAAAACCCCGTTCTGCGTCTGGTTCTGGGCACCTGCTCCACGCTGGCCGTTACCACCGCAGTGTCCAGTGCTTTGGGCATGGGCGCAGCCTTCACCTTCGTGCTGGTGTGCGCTAACATCATAATCTCCCTGCTGCGCAAGGTGATCCCCGGCAAGGTGCATCTGCCCTGCTACATCGTCATCATCGCAGGTTTCGTGACCATCGTTCAGATGTTCATGCAGGCCTACATGGAAAGCCTGTACAACGCTCTGGGCGTGTTCCTGCCCCTGATCGTTGTCAACTGTATCATTCTGGGCCGTGCCGAGATGTTCGCCTGCAAGAACAGCGTGGTGGACTCCGCTCTGGACGGCATCGGCATGGGCATCGGCTACACCCTCACCGTTGTGCTGATGGCTACCATCCGTGAGATCCTGGGCAGCGGCACCTGGCTGGGCTTCAAGATCCTGCCGGACAGCGTTGCCAAGATTGGCATCATGACCCAGGCTCCCGGCGCATTCTTCTGCTTCGGCCTGCTGATGGCCGGCTGTGTGTGGCTGGAAGGCAAGCTGGATGCCCGCATCGAGCGCAAGAGCTGCTGCGACATTGATAATCTGAAGAAGGAGGCCGAATAAGATGCTGGTCAAACTCGCTGCTATCTTCTTCAGCATGATCCTTGTCAACAACTACGTGCTGGTGAAGTTCTACGGTATCTGCCCGTTCCTGGGCGTTTCCAAAAAGCTGGACTCCTCCGTTGGTATGTCCGGTGCCGTTATCTTCGTTATGTTCATGGCTACGGCCGTGACCTTCCCCATCCAGATCTTCATTCTGGACCCGGCTGGTCTGGGCTATCTGCAGACCATCGTATTCATTCTGGTCATCGCTGTGCTGGTGCAGTTCATCGAGATCTTCCTCAAGAAGTATGTCGTTGCCCTGTATAACTCGCTGGGCGTTTATCTGCCCCTGATCACCACCAACTGCTGTGTGCTGGCCGTGACCATTCTGGTCGTGGACGACTACGGTGCAGACGTGGCTGCGCTGAGCTTCGGCGCTGCCTACATTGAGGCTCTGGTCTGTTCCATCGGCGCAGGCGTCGGCTTCATGCTGGCTATGGTCATGTTCAGCGGCGTTCGCAAGCGCGTGGAAGCCTGCGATCCCCCGGCATCCTTCAAGGGCCTGCCCATCACCCTGATCGCTGCTGCAATCACCAGCCTGTCCTTCATGGGCTTCGGCGGCATCGTCGAAAACCTGTTCAATGTCACGCTGTAAGGGAGGAACAGGAAAATGAGTATTGTATCTGCTGTTGTTCTGTGTACCCTCGTGGGCGCAGTCGGTGCCATCATCCTGGTGGCAGCGGCCAAGTTCATGGCGGTCGAGGAAGACCCCCGCATTGAGGAAGTTGCCGGCTGCCTGGCCGGTGCAAACTGCGGCGGCTGCGGCTACGCAGGCTGCGCCGACTACGCAAAGGCCGTTGTCATGGACGGCGTCCCCTGCGACAAGTGCGCACCCGGCGGCCCCAAGGCTGCTGCTGCCATCGCCAAGATCATGGGCGGCGAGGCAAGCGCTGTGGAGAAGAAGGCCGTGGTCCAGTGCCAGGGCAACTCCGAGCACTGCAAGCCCGCTTACGATTACAAGGGCATCCAGACCTGCGCCGCTGCTGCTGCGCTGTACGGCGGCCCCAAGACCTGCTCCTTTGCCTGTGTGGGTCTGGGCGACTGCACCAAGGTGTGTAAGTTCGACGCTATCCACATTGTGGACGGCGTGGCCAAGGTGGACAAGGACAAGTGCACCGGCTGCGGTGCCTGCGCCAACATCTGCCCCAAGAAGGTCATTATGATCGACGCTGCCGGCCCGCGCAAGCCGGTGGTCATGTGCTCCAATCAGGATAAGGGCGCTGTGGCCAACAAGCTGTGCACCACCTCCTGCATTGCCTGCGGCATGTGTGAGCGCACCTGTAAGTTCGACGCGATCCATGTGGAGAACGGCGTTGCCCGCATCGATTATGAGAAGTGCAAGGGCTGCGGCATGTGTGCCCAGAAGTGCCCCAAGCACATCATTCTCTTCCCGCTGAAGGACGACCCCAATCCCCCGAAGCCCGTGGTGAAGCCCGCCGCTCCCGCTGCTGCTCCCGCAGCAAAACCGGAAGCCAAGGCCGAGGCAAAGCCCGAGACCAAGGCTGAATAAGCTGTAAACCGGCAGGAGGCCGCCGCACGATTCTGTGCGGCGGCCTCCTTTTTGTCTGCAACGGCGGATTTTTCCACATTCTTGCAAAATCCGGTTGAAAAGACGCGGGAATATGGTTAAATAGAACATGGATATTATTGCAAGGAAAAGAGGAATACCATGGAACACCAGAATACACGCCTGCGGAACGCGGGATTTCTGACATTCTTTTTCAGCGGCATCTGCGCCATCAGCTCGGGCGTGGTGGTCAGCCTGTTGCAGGAGCGCTATGGCTTTGCCTACGGCATGACCGGAACCCTGCTTTCCCTCATGAGCATCGGCAACCTGCTGGCGGGCTTTCTCATCGCCATGCTGCCCGGCGCGCTGGGCATGAAGCGCAGCGTGCTGCTGCTGACCGTCGGTTATGCGGTGGGCTACTGCCTGATGGGTGTGACCGGCGCGGTGGCGCTGCTGGCACTGGCGTTCTTCCTCGTGGGCATCGCCAAGGGCAGCGCCATGAATACCTGCACGATTCTGGTCAGCGATAACTCAGAAAACCGCACCCGGGGCATGAACCTGATGCACAGCTGCTACGCCTGCGGCGCGCTGCTGTGCCCGTTCCTCATTGCAGCGGCCGCAAAGGTGAGCACCGAACTGGCGGTGTTCCTGCTGGCGGCGCTGGGCTTTGTGCTGTGGCTGGTGTATGCCTTCACCCCGCTGGGCAGCGGTGCGGCCAAAAGCGGTGCAAAGGCCAAAGAAGTCACCGACTGGAGCTTTCTGCGCTCGCCCCGCTTCTGGCTGCTGACCGGCCTGCTGTTCTGCCAGAATGCCGCCGAACAGAGCGTCACCGGCTGGATGGTGACCTACTTCAAGGGCAGCGGCATCATTGCCGGTTCACTGGCGGCCTATACCGTCACCGTGATGTGGGGCGCAACGCTGGTGGCGCGGCTGCTCATCGCTTTCGTGTTCCCGTTCAGGAACCCCCGTAAGGCCATGGTGGGCATGAGCGTGCTGTGCACCTTCTTCTATGTGCTACTGGTGATGGCGCACACGCAGGGCGCAGCCATTGCGCTGCTGTTTGCCTTTGCCTTCTCCATGGCGGGCCTGAACCCCACCGCCGTGGCCAGCGCAGGCCGGATGACCAGCGTGACCAGCATGGGTATCATGCTGCCGGTGGCGTCCAGCGGTGCCATCCTGATGCCGTGGATCATCGGCATCATTGCCGAAAAAGTCAGCCTTGCCGCCGGTATGGCGTCCAATATCGTGCCCTGTGTGGGCCTGATCGTGTTCACTCTTCTGGCGGCAAAGCTGCCGGAGGAATAAACCAAAAGCCCGTCTGCACGAACCTTGCCGTGCAAACGGGCTTTCTTTATCCTTCAATGCCACGTGCCCTTGCGCTGAACTCGCACCCGCAGTAATCCTGCCGGTACAGGCCGTACTGCTCCGAAAGCTGCAGGCTGCGCAGATAGCCGTTGTGCTTTTTGAAGTCCGAGGGCAGGTGCTTCACGCCGAACTCCGCTTCCAGCTCCTGCCCGATGGCGTTGATGCGTTTGGCGTCCTTGTGGGGGCTGATGGAAAGGGTCGTGGTGAACCAGTCGAAGCCGTGCTCGGCGGCGTACTGCGCCGCCCGGCGCATCCGCAGCCGGTAGCAGACGGTGCAGCGGCTGCCGCGCTCCGGCTCGTTTTCGAGGCCCTGCACGGCGGAGTAGAACTCCTGCGGGTCGTAGCTGTCCTCGATGACGGTCACGCCCAGCGGGTGGGCGGCGGCCACGAACTTTTTCAGCTCTTCGCCCCGGCGGAAGTATTCTTCGGCGGGCCATGTGTTGGGGTTATAGTAGAGCACGGTAATGTCGAAATACTGGCACAACTGTTCCAGCACCGCGCTGGAGCAGGGGCCGCAGCAGGCATGGAGCAGCAGGCGCGGGCGAGCGCCGCCTAAATTTTTCAGCACAGCATCCATCTGCTGGGCGTAGTTCAGTTGAGTTGCCATTGCGTTCATCCTCTGTTATAATGGTTTTGCATTCATTATAACATATTCTGCTTTAAAATACAGGAGGATCCCCCATGACACAGGAAAAAATCGCCCGCATCAATGAGCTGGCAAAAAAAAGCAAGACCACCGGCCTGACCGAGGCCGAAAAGACCGAGCAGCAGGCGCTGCGGCAGGAGTATCTGGCCGACGTCAAGGCCAGCCTGCGCGCCCAGCTGGACCATACGTCCATCAAGGAGCCGGACGGCACCATCCACAAGGTGACCCGCCGCGCCGATCTGGGCAAGCCCCGCAGCTGAGTGTACAATTTAAGAGCCACTTTTTTGGAGGAAAATGCACCCGAAAAGGTGCGTTTTCCTCTTTTTTTGCGCGGTAGACTGTGTTATACTATAATAGCATCGGTGCGGGTATGTCCCCGTGCGGTGCGTTTTCCCAAGGTGGCGTATCCCGGGCAAGGTGCACGGAAAAGGCTGTCTTTTGAAAAAATGATAAAGAGGTCATTTATTATGCTTACTGCAATTACGGGTATCAACTGGGGCGATGAAGGCAAGGGCCGCATGGTCGATCTCATCAGCCAGGAGTATGACATCGTTGCACGCTATCAGGGCGGCAACAACGCCGGTCACACGGTCAAGAACGAGCGCGGCAAGTTTGTGCTGAACCTGCTGCCCTCCGGCATCCTGCGCCCCAACGTCGTCTGCGTCATGGGCAACGGCATGGTCATCGACCCGCATCATCTGGACGGCGAGATCAACAAGCTGCGCGAGCAGGGCATTGAGATCAGCCCCAAGAACCTGAAGATCTCCGACCGTGCAACCATCACCATGCCCTACCATGTGGAGCAGGACGGTCTGGAAGAAGCCCGTCTGTCCAAGACCGGCGCACAGTTCGGTTCCACCAAGCGCGGCATTGCCTATGCTTATGGCGACAAGTACATGAAGAAGACCCTGCGCATGGGCGACCTGCTGCATCTGGACGAGGCGGTGAAGAAGCGTCTGATCACCATGGTCGATTCCAAGAATCTGGTCATGGAGGGCAGCTACAACGCCGCTCCCATCAGCGTGGATGAGATGTGGGCATGGCTGGAGAAGTATGCCGCCATCTTCAAGGATTACATCTGCGACGTGGGCCAGTATCTGGCTGACGCTGATGCCGCCGGCAAGAAGGTGCTGTTCGAGGCCCAGCTGGGCGCTCTGCGCGACATCGACTTCGGCATCTACCCCTACACCACCTCCTCCAACGTCATCGGCGCTTACGCCCCCATCGGCGCAGGCATCCCGGGCCACAAGCTGCACAACTCCATCGGCGTCATGAAGGCTTACTCTTCCTGCGTCGGCGACGGCCCCTTCACCGCTGAGCTGGCCATGACCGAAGAGGAAAAGCACGACCTGCGTGAGGCTGGCCACGAGTATGGCGCTGCCACAGGCCGTCCCCGCCGCGTCGGCCCCATCGATCTGGTGGCAAGCCGCTACGGCGTGTTCTGCCAGGGCTGCGACGAAGTTGCCCTGACCCTGCTGGACGTGCTGGACTACATGGAAAAGATCCCCATGGTCACCGCTTACAAGCTGACCGACGGCAGCACCACCACCCGTTTCCCCATGGGCGAAGCTCTGGACACCGCGCAGCCGGTGGTGGAGTACCTGCCCGGCTGGCACTGCGATATTACCGCTGCCCGCAAGTGGGAAGACCTGCCCAAGGAAGCACAGGACTATGTGGAGTATCTGGAAAAGGCCGTCGGCTGCAAGATCACCTACATCTCGGTGGGTGCAGAGCGCGAGGCTTACATCCACCGCGTCTGATTTCCCGGCAGGCCGAATCTTTCAGAAAAGGAAGCGTCACAGATGTTTGATATCATTACCGACAGCGCATGCGACCTGACGCTGGATACCACAAAGCAGATGGGCGTGGAGGTCGTGCCCTTCTATGTTTCGCTGGACGGCGAGCATTACCGCAAGGAAGGGCTGGAGATCCCTGTGCGGGACTTTTATCAGTTCATGGTGGATAACCCGGCGGCCTATCCCAAGACCAGTCTGGCCTCCATCGAGGACTTTGAAAAGACCTTCCGCGCACACGCCGAGGCGGGTCGGGAGGTATTGTGTCTGGTGTTCACCGGCAAGATGAGCGGCTGCGTGGGCAGTGCCCGCAATGCCCGCGAACTGGTGCTGGAAGATTTCCCCGAGGCCCGCATCGAGGTCATCGACTCGGCGGCGGCCACCGTCACCGAGTCCACGATGGTGGAAAACGCTGTGGCCATGCGGGACGCCGGCTGCACGCTGGATGAGACGGTGACATGGCTGGAAGCAGAAAAGGCAACCAACCAGATCTTCTTTACGGTGGGCAATCTGGATTATCTCATTAAGGGCGGGCGCATCGGCAAGGTGACCGGACGCGCTGCCAACATGCTGGGCATCAAGCCGATGATCCTGTTCAAGGACGGCGAGATCTTCTCCGGCGGCGTGGCGCGCGGCCGGCAGAAGAGCTTTGAAAAGGCGCTGGATCAGCTGATGAATTATCTGGAAGCCCACGGCGGCACCCCGGATGACTACCGCATCACGGTGGGCTACGGCTACGATGCCGACGAAGGCAAGCGTCTGTGGATGCAGACCCGTGCGGCCCTGCGTGCCAAATACCCCGGCGCACAGTGCGAAGTGAATCTGCTGCAGATTGGCTGCACCATTGCGGTGCACACCGGCCCCTATGCACTGGGCATGGGCGTCATGCGCCGCTGGAAAAAACAGGGCTGAGATTCGAATACAGGATAAACCGACACCGCACGGCCGCAGGGCTGTGCGGTGTTTTTTTGTTATTTGCAAACTTTTTGTGAACCCTATTGACAAACGGACGGCTTAGGAGTATATTCTTAGCAATCGAACAGATAGAGTGCTAAAACAAAAATGGAACGTTCGACGGAAGGAGCGCAAAACCATGAAACAGATAAGAATAAAGAGATGCTTCCGGTTCTGCGGAGCTTCCGCACGGGGCGTTTAGCAGTTGACTGTAATGTCCGCTAAAAAACAAAATCTACCGGTATGAATGGAGGCTTGACTTTATGAATACCAGTCAATATACTCAGAAAACCCTTGAAGCTCTGCAGGCAGCCCAGCAGCTGGCTGTGGAGTATCAGCATAACCAGCTGGAACCCGAACATCTGCTGCACGCTCTGGCTTCGCAGGAGCAGGGGCTGATCCCGCAGCTACTGCAGAAGCTGAACGTGGACCCCGGCAGCTTTGCCGCCGCTGTGGCCGAAAAGCTCTCGGCGCTGCCCCGGGTGTCCGGCTCCGGCCGTGACCCCGACAAGGTCTATATCTCGCAGGCCACCGACAAGGTCCTGAGCGCCGCCGCCCGCGAAGCAAAGGCCATGAAGGATGAATACGTCAGCGTCGAGCATGTGTTCCTGGGTCTGCTGGATGAGCAGACCCAGAACACCGCTGAGCTGTTCCGCGCCTTCGGCATCACCAAGGACAAGTTCCTGCAGCAGCTGACCGCCGTGCGCGGCAACCAGCGCGTGACCAACGATAACCCCGAGGACACTTATAACGCCCTGCAGAAGTACGGTCAGGATCTGGTGGATCTGGCCCGCAAGCAGAAACTGGACCCGGTCATCGGCCGTGATCAGGAGATCCGCAACGTGATCCGTATCCTGTCCCGTAAGACCAAAAACAACCCCTGCCTGATCGGTGAACCCGGCGTCGGCAAGACCGCCATTGCAGAGGGCCTTGCACAGCGTATCGTGCGCGGCGATGTGCCCGAAAACCTGAAGGACCGCATCGTGTTCAGTCTGGACATGGGCGCTCTGGTGGCCGGTGCCAAGTACCGCGGCGAGTTCGAGGAACGCCTGAAGAGCGTGCTGAACGAGGTGAAGAAGAGTGAGGGCAAGATCATCCTCTTCATCGATGAGCTGCACACCATCGTGGGTGCCGGCAAGACCGACGGCGCCATGGATGCCGGCAACCTGCTCAAGCCTATGCTGGCCCGCGGCGAGCTGCACTGCATCGGCGCTACTACGCTGGACGAGTACCGCCAGTATATCGAAAAAGACCCCGCACTGGAGCGCCGGTTCCAGCCGGTGCAGGTGGACGAGCCGACCGTGGAGGACACCATCTCCATCCTGCGCGGCCTGAAGGAACGGTACGAAGTGTTCCACGGCGTCAAGATCAACGACAGCGCCCTGATCGCCGCTGCGACCCTTTCCGACCGCTATATCACCGACCGTTTCCTGCCGGATAAGGCCATCGACCTTGTGGATGAAGCCTGCGCCATGATCAAGACCGAGATGGACAGCATGCCCAGCGAGATGGACGATCTGGCCCACCGCATCACCCAGCTGCAGATCGAGCAGGTGAGCCTGAAAAAGGAGACCGATGCCCTGAGCCAGAGCCGCCTGAAGGATCTGGAAAAGGAGCTGGCCGAGCTGCAGGATAAGTTCCGCAGCATGAAGGCAAAGTGGGAGAACGAAAAAAACGCCATCGGCAAGGTGCAGACTCTGCGCGAGCAGATCGAGCAGACCAACGCCGCCATTGAGAAAGCCCAGCGCGAATACGACCTGAACAAGGCCGCCGAGCTGAAATACGGCAAGCTGCCCCAGCTGCAGAAACAGCTGGAAGAGGAAGAAAAGATCGCCGCCGCCAAGAAGGAGGACAGCCTGCTGCGCGACCGCGTGACCGATGAGGAGATCGCCCGCATTGTGGCCCGCTGGACCGGTATCCCGGTGGAAAAGCTGGTGGAAGGCGAACGCGAGAAGCTGCTGCATCTGGATGATGTGCTCCACAAGAGAGTCATCGGTCAGGATGAAGCTGTGACCAAGGTAAGCGAAGCCATCCTGCGCAGCCGCGCCGGTATCGCCAACCCCAACCGCCCCATCGGCAGCTTCCTGTTCCTCGGCCCCACCGGCGTCGGCAAGACCGAGCTGGCCAAGGCGCTGGCACAGGCCCTGTTTGACGACGAGCGCAACATGGTGCGTATCGATATGACCGAGTATATGGAGAAGTTCAGCGTCAGCCGTCTGATCGGCGCGCCTCCGGGATACGTCGGTTATGAAGAGGGCGGCCAGCTGACCGAGGCCGTGCGCCGCAAACCCTACAGCGTGGTGCTGTTCGATGAGGTGGAAAAGGCCCACCCCGATGTGTTCAACATCCTGCTGCAGGTGCTGGACGATGGCCGCATCACCGACAGTCAGGGCCGCACCGTGGACTTCAAGAACACGGTCATCATCCTGACCTCCAACCTCGGCAGCGACATCATCCTGAACGATCTGGAAAAGCGCCGTGCTGAAGGCTCCAACGAGCTGAGCGAGGACGCCCGCAGGCAGATCGATCTGCTGCTCAAGAGCAAGTTCCGCCCCGAATTCCTGAACCGGCTGGACGAGATCGTCTACTACAAGAGCCTGACCAAGGACGAGACCCGCAAGATCGTGGATCTGCAGCTGGATGACCTGCGCCGCCGCATGGACGAGGGCAAGCACCTCAAGCTGGAAGTGACCACTGCCGCCAAGGACTTCATCATCGATTCTGCCTACGACAGCGTTTATGGTGCACGTCCCATCAAGCGGTTCATCCAGAGCCGTGTGGAGACTTTGATCGCAAAGGCCATCATCAAGGGCAGCTACACCGAGGGCAACACCCTGACCGTGGACTACGACGGCAGCGCACTGGTACTGCGTTAAAATTTACCGGTTTTGTACACAGAGAACAGGCCAAAAGCTTGCACCCGTGTGCAGAATATGCTATTATAAAAAGTAACATTGATGTGCTTTTCATCGCGGAACAGCCACGATGGAGAGCACATTTTTGATTTAGAGGAAAGTGCAGTGTTCTCCTGCGCCGCGTCAGCGGCGCAGGAGAACTTCAATGCCTTTCAAGCTTTATAACTTATAAGATAACAGAAAGTTGAGTGTGATTTTCCTTTTTATGGACGATGGCAGTATGACGCTTCTCATAGCGCTGGTGATTTTGGTGGCATTTTCCGCCTTTTTCTCCGCCTCTGAGACCGCATTTTCTTCCCTGAATCAGATCCGTTTGAAAAGCCGTGCCGAGGACGGCGACAAGGCGGCGGCCCGTGTGCTGGCCATGTCGGAACAGTACGACAAGCTGCTCTCCACCATCCTCATCGGCAACAATATCGTCAACATTGGTGCAGCTTCCATTGCAACGGTGCTCTTTACCAAAGCTCTGGGCGAGGAGCGGGGCGCAACGGTCTCCACTATCGTGCTGACCATTGTGGTGCTGATCTTCGGCGAGATCAGCCCCAAGAGCATCGCCAAAGAGATGCCGGAGACCATCGCTACGGCGGTGTCGCCCTTCCTGAATCTGCTCATGACCCTGTTCACCCCGCTGACATGGCTGTTCAGCCAGTGGAAGAAGCTGCTGAACCACTTCATCCACAGCAGCGAGGAAGACACCATCACCGAGGGTGAGCTGATGACCATGGTCAGCGAGGCCGAAAGCGACGGCGAACTGACCGACCGGGAGAGCCAGCTCATCCGCAGCGCCATCGAGTTTGACGATGTGGAGGTGGAAGAGATCCTTACCCCACGCGTGGATGTGATCGCGGTGGAAGACGATATCACGCTGGAAGAACTGGCCCGCACCTTTGCAGAATCCGGCTATTCCCGCCTGCCCGTCTACCATGGCACCATCGATAACATCATCGGTGTGGTACATGAAAAGGACTTTTACCTTGGCCGCCTGAAGAAGGAGACCACGCTGGAAGACCTTATCAAGCCGACCCTGTATACCACCGGCTCCACCCAGATCTCTCGGCTGCTGCGCATCCTGCGCGAGCAGCATCATCACATGGCGGTGGTCGTGGATGAATATGGCGGCACCGAGGGCATCATCACGCTGGAAGATATCCTCGAAGAGCTGGTGGGCGAGATCTGGGACGAGCACGACGAAGTGACCGAGGACTTCCACAAGCAGGCCGACGGCAGCTGGATCGTGCTGGGAAGCGCCAGCGTGGATGACCTTTACGAGACGCTGGGCCTGCCGGAGGATGAGGACATCGACTCCAACACGGTGAACGGCCTTGTGCAGGAAAAGACCTGCCATCTGCCCAAAGTCGGCGACCGGTTCACGCTGGGCGAGTACGACGGCGTTGTCACCCGCACGGCGAAGCGCCGCGTCACTGAGGTGCGCCTGACCCCGGCGGAAAAGCCGGAACCGGAAAAAGATGAGCCGGAAAAGAACCGCTTCGGCCGTCTGGCACAGAAGTAAAAAACAGAAGAAGCCTGTGTGCGGATGCACACAGGCTTCTTCTGTTTTTCTCGCAAAATGTCTTACAGCAGCGGGATCCCGGCCTTTGCGCAGGCTTCGCGGGTGTCCTTGTCCCAGACGCTGGCCTGAACCTCGCCGATGTGGGCGCTGCCCAGCAGCAGCATGCACAGGCGGCTCTGGCCGATGCCGCCGCCGATGGAGTAGGGCAGCTCGCCGTTCAGCACAGCCTTATGGAAGGGCAGTTCCCGGCGGTCATCGCAGCCGGCTATGGTCAGCTGCTTATCCATGCTCTCGGGGCTGACGCGGATGCCCATGCTGCTCAGCTCGTAGCTGCACT
>ERZ837487.3526-NODE-3526-length-13859-cov-2.573819_pt1 | contig 13859 bp, 16 predicted proteins | sample MGYA00519911_ERZ837487 | MGnify/ENA primary metagenome ERZ837487 (study PRJEB31850, sample SAMEA3708818) | human gut metagenome | biome: human gut; feature: human-associated habitat; material: faeces | place: China | collected 2014 ...
GTTTGCGGAAAATACAGACTGCACAATTTCGGGGAAAATATGCCACAAATCAATTTCGCTTGCAGCCGTAAAGCCAACGCCGACTGCCAGAGACAATGCGGCAATGGTCACGTTTCTCTGATTAAAGCCTGCTTTTGCAAGCATCTGCATCCCACTTGTCATAATCGTACCAAACATCATGATGGTGCAGCCACCCAGAACAGATTCGGGCAGAGATGCGAAAAAGTTCCCGACAGGCGGCAGAAGCCCTGCCAGAATCATGCAGCCTGCACCTGTCATAATCGTAAATTTATTGACTACCTTCGTCATTGCCAGCAGCCCGACGTTCTGGGAAAAGGATGTCACAGGAGGACAGCCTACCAAGGAGGACAACGAGGACGCCCTGGACGCCCAGTTCGACGAGACCTGCATCATCTACCGCTGGGACGCCGACGAGGTGAACGCCGAAGTGGAACGCGGGGAGGCTCTGCGCGACTCGTTAGCCGCCGAGACTCGCAAGCAACTCCGCGAGGCCCGTAAGGAAGCTCGGAAGGCCCGTCGCGAAGCTCGCAAAGACAAGTAGCGCGCCAAGCCCGCACCCTGCGCGCGAGCCCGCGTCAAACCCCTAAGCACAAAGCGGCCGCCCTCCACTCGGAAGGGCGGCCGCTTCCATTCCAGAAGGCGGTCGAAGCGCCTTAGACGATCTTCTTGCCCAGGCAAGCCGCCAACTCGCGCAGCTCGGCGATAAGCTCGCGGAACTGGGCCGGCGTCAGCTGCTGGGGACCGTCGGACAGCGCCACCGGCGGGTTGGGGTGCACCTCGATCATGAGCGAGTCGGCCCCGGCAGCCACGGCGGCCTTCGCCAGCGACGGCACCAAATCGCGCTGGCCGGCCGGATGCGACACGTCGATGCACACCGGGTACAGCGACTGCTTGTGGATGACCGGCACGGCGGCGATGTCCAGCGTGAAGCGCGTGGCCGTCTCGAAGGTGCGGATACCGCGCTCGCAGAGCACCACGTTGTCGTTGCCGCAATCGGTGATGTAGTCGGTGGCGGCGAGCCACTCGGCAATGGTGCCGGCGAAAACGCGCTTGTACAGCACCATCTGATGCGTATCGGCGGTCACCTGGCCGATTTTCTTCAGCAGGCTGAAGTTCTGGAAGTTGCGGGCGCCCACCTGCAGGCCGTCCACATAATCGCTCACGAGCTGGCAATGGGCCGAGTCCATCACCTCGGTGAGCGTCTTCAGGTTGTACTTATCGCCGGCGGCCTTCATGATCTTCAGGGCCTCTTCGCCGAGACCTTGGAAAGAATGCGGGTTAGTGCGCGGCTTAAACGCGCCGCCGCGAATCCAGTGCAAGCCCAAATCGGCCACGCACTCGGCCACTTCCTCGAACTGCTCGGCAGATTCCACCGAGCAGGGCCCGGCATAAATGGTGATCTCGTCCGTGCGCTGGCCGAGATCGGGAATGGGGGCAATCTTCACTTCGCTCATACGGACGGCGTCTCCTTCATGATCTTCAAGATGGTAGCGTAAATCTCCCGGAGGTTCTCGTTATAGAGCGGCCCCTCGTTGTAGCTATCCACCCGCGCGAAGATTTCCTCCTCGCGGCGCGCGTCGTACAGACCCAGATGCGCACCGGGTTTCAGACCGCGAATGACCAGCGAATGACCGGCGCGCTTGTTCAGAAGCGCGACGATCTCGCGGTCGATTTCGTCGATCTGCTCACGATGCTTCTGAATCTCGGCAAGATTGCTGTTCTCTTCAGACATCGCTTTTCCTTTCGTGTACCAAAAACTTGAACGAGCCTGGCCGCACCGCCCTAAAGCGCCGCCGCCCTCGCGTGGCGTTCATGATAGCAAAGACCCCCGTCCGCACGGGGGTCGCAAGGGAAAACGGATATAGAAGCCCTTAATGGGCAGGCATCGGCAAAAACGAAGGGCGTGTCCAACGCGTCGGCGCTGAGGGGGCGCCGAGGATGTCGCCGATCCCGACCTGCGCGATTTGCCACGCCGCACGGCGCCGGGGCGGCCCAGGGGCGCGCTGTCCCGCGAGGTGCTCGCCCCGCAGCAGAGACGTCTACCGGCGCGAAATCCCGCCGGCCTTCTTCTCAGAATCGCGGGTGTACCACTCGATGAACAGATCCACCGCGCCGTTGACGATGAACGTCGCGCCCAGCACGAGCACGAAGGTCATGGAGGCGCCCCACGGGTTCACCACGATAAGCACACCGCCGATACCCACCAGCACCGCCGTCGCCAGCACGGCAATCCAGATGCCGCTGCCGAAAGCACGCAGCCCGAAGGCGCGCACCACGTTCACGATAGCGAGCAAAATGAGCACCACGCCGAGCACCACCGAAAAGAACCCGGCGATCACTTTCGGAAAGATAAACGCAATGAGCGCGATGATGACGTAGAACACCGCCGACATAAGGGTGCCCGAATCGCGGTAGCGCACACTGCGCTGACGGAAGTACGACACAAGCCCCGCCGCGCCCATGACCGCGAGCGCCACGCCGAACAGCAAGATGACACCCTGCACGGTAATGGACGGATAGATCATCAGAAACAGACCGAATGCGATGCAAAGCACCGCCTGCACCATGTTATTCGATCGCACCAAGTTCAGAAACTTCTCCATGACGCTGCTCCTATCGCCCGACCCGTACGGCGTTCTCGCCTCGACCCGATGCCGACGGGCGCCGGCCCCTCCCATGGCGCACTCGACATCGAAGCTATCTCCTATGGGCGTCATGGTAAAGCGAGCGCACAAAACCAAGCCTGTCGGGGGCTCCTTGAAAACAATCGGTTGAACAGAGATGAAGCTTGCCACCATTCTGTCAACAAGAGCACCCGCGCGAAATAATGCTGTTGCCTTCCTGTTAATAACGGTGATAGCTCTAGCGTCGAGCAGACTCCAGCTCCAGACCCAAGTCATCGCAGTACGCCTGACAACCTTCTAGCAACTTGGGAAAGTCCCCTTGCACCACATCCCAGACAATATCGGTGTCTACATCACCATAGGCGTGGGCAAGCCGATTGCGAACGCCCTTGATAGCCCGGCGCTCGAATTCGTAGTGCGCAAGGGCTTCATCGCTGAGCGAACCGGCTTCCTCAGTCACCCGGAGCACCCGATTCATGATGGCCTCCGAGAAAAGCCGATCCGCATCAGTAGCGGGCCTTTTGAAGCGCTCCTCGGTGATGCCCAAACGCTCAATTTGCCCTTGGGTCTCCGTGATGAGATCGAACATTTCCTGAATGCGGGCGAGATCAGTGGCCTTAGCGCTCATAGACCAGCACCTTCTCCCGCTCTATGGCCGCGGCGAGGTTGGGATTCTTTATCTGCTTGGCCGTCACCACGTCGACGGCGCGCCCGCAGGCGCGTTCGAGGTGCTTTTGGAACTGGGACACCTCGAACAGGGTGAAGGGGGCCACCCCATCGTACTCGAGGCGAACATCCACGTCGCTTTCGGCGGCGAAATCCCCGCGGGCGAACGAGCCAAACACGTAGCCCTTCGTGATGGCGGCGAAACGGGCACACTCGGAGGCGACGGCTTCAAGCACATGCGCCCTTTCGGTCTCGCGGGCCTCGCGCGCCATGCCAAAATCGGACACGCAGTCCTTATTCGCGGCCTCGTTCAACCGCTTAGCCTCGCTCGCGTCGCCCCCGTCCACGGCCGTGCGTGCCCGTGCGTCTTCGAACTTAATCACATGGGGGCACACGGCAGCGTAGCGCTCAACCAGCGCCTCGCCCTCGTAGCCTTCGGCGATAAGCCGGCGCAGCACGTCAAGGGACATTCCCTCGTCCTCCACGTTCAGCGGCTTGATGAGCAACCCCTCGTCGGTCTGCTCGATGAGAGCGTACTCGGTGAAGCCCATATCCTTGTAAGCTTTTGCCGGAATAGTGATCTGCCGCTTGCTGGACACCTTGATCCGCTGCGGCGCCATGCGAGCCGCCTCCGCCATGCTTTCCTCCTCACCAAGCGCTTGGTACCAAGCTTCCAAGCGAGTATAGCACAAGGAGACCCGCCAGCTATTGACGGGTCGCCCAAGACTAATGCTGCTATCTACTTGTGGCTTATGCGGTCAGCGGCTCGAAGTCGCTATCGGGCTCGGCCGCTGCAGCGGCGCGAGAGGAGACGCGCTCGGTCTCGGTCGCGGGCACGAGCAGCTTCGAGCCCAGGGCCATAAATCCCAGCGTGCCCACCGACACGACGCCCAGCACGATCAGCACTTCGGGCACCGTCGGTGCGTAGGAGCCGAGAAGCGCCCAGCCGCCGTCGGACATGATGCCCGGGGCGCCCTCCACGTTCGGCACGATGAACGAGGTGAATAGAAGCCACAAACGCTTGCAGAGCACGCCGGCGATGACGAGCACGCTCGCCCCTACCACGAGCCCCGTGCGCTCGCGGTTCTTCGCGAACACCAGCACGAGGAACGGGACAACCAGGCCGCCGACGATCTCGAACCAGAAGAACGGCGACGTAGGCCCGCTCGTCATGAGCGCCAGCGTTTCAGCGCCGGCCGCCCCGGGATAAGCCATGGTCAGTACCTCGCAGAAGATGAAGAACGCGTCTACAGCGATGCAGGTGGCCAGAAGCCCAGCCAGCGACGCCATAAGCTCGCGGGAGGTGTCGAACAGACGCGCCTTCTTAAGCGCCGCAAGCACGCACAGCAACAGCGCCAGACCCGAGTCCATGGCCGAGGCCACGAAGATGGGCGCCATGATGGCCGAGTACCAGCCCTCCTTGGCGATCTGCAGGCCGAAGATCCAGGCGGTCACCGAGTGCACCAGAATGGCGCAGGGCAGGGCGAACCGCGAGATAATGGACACCGCGTGGTCGTTGCCACGGCGCATGTTCACCAAGTACAGCACGTTGATGACCAGATACAGCGTGATGACGCAGATGTCCCACACCAAAGGCGAAGTGGGGTTCGGGCCGGTCACAATGCGCCAGATGCGCTGGATGCCGCCCAGGTCGATGAGGACGAACATGCCTGCCAGGCAGATGCACACCGTCGACAGGATAATCGCCGGCATGGCCACAGCCTTGAAGCGCTTGATGTGGAAGACGCTCGCCGAGGAGGCCACGATAAGGCCACCGGCGGAAAGCCCCACGAAGAACATGAACATGGTGATGTACAGGCCCCAGGATACGCCGTTGGACATGCCCGTCACCGCCAGACCGCCGGCCAGCTGGAAGATGTAGGCTCCGATACCCGCCACCGACAGCACCGCAAGTACCGCCGTGAGCAGCTTGTTCTTGGTCAGAAGTTCCATGATGCCACTCTCCTATTCAAAGTAGTAGACTTGCGGACGGGTGCCCTGTTCCTCCAAAAGGACGCGACCACCTCGAGCGCGGATCACCTTCGACACCTCGGAATCGGGATCGTCCAAATCGCCGAAAATGCGGGCGTCCATGGGGCAGCACTGCACGCAGCGTGGTTCCTCACCTTGGTCGGTGCGCTCCTTGCAGAGGGTGCACTTCTCGGCCACGCCTCGCACGCGCCCTTCGACGTTAGCATCGCCGTAGGCGAAATCCGGCACATGAACCGGCTCGTCCCAGTTGAAGGAGCGCACGTTGTAGGGGCAGGCGGCCATGCACATGCGACAACCGATGCACTTATCGTAGTCGATCTCCACGCGACCGAGCTCGTCCTTGTAGGTAGCGCCCGTGGGGCACACGCGCTGGCACGCCGGGTTCTCGCAATGCTGGCACGCCAAAGGCAGATAGGACCGGGTCAGATTGGGATACTCCCCCTGGGCGTCGTCCGCTACGCCTCCGCCTTCGGTTACAACGCGGTTCCATCGGAGGTCCTTCGGAACGCCGTTCTGCATCTTGCATGCGAAGACGCAGGTCTGGCAGCCAATGCAACGGGTCTTGTTGATGGCCATTCCGTATCTCGTCATAATTCTCACCTACGCCTTCTCTACTTCCACCAGCACGTCGTTATAGGGGATCTGCGGACCGAAGAACATCGAGTACCCGCGCTCCAGACGCGCGGAGTTGGTCACGTTCTGCAGGAACCCTTCCTTGTAGTAACGCGTGTAGGTGGTCTCGGCCATGAACAGGACGCCCAGCTGCAGCGAGCGGTTGACGAGTGCCGTGGCCACGAACGAGCCGCGGTCGTTGAATACGCGGACATCGTCGCCCGTCACAATGCCGCGGGCCTCCGCATCTTCCGGAGCGATGTTCAGGCTGGGGCCGAAATCTTCCTGGAACCATTCATTGGCAGAATAGTAGGCGTGGATGCGATAGCGACTCTTGCCCTGAGTGAAATAGAGCGGGAACTGAGCCTTCTTCGGATTGCTCTCGTAGGCCTCGTTCGCGTCCTCGTACACCGGCAGCTCGTGGCCTTGGTCGACCAGATACTCGTAGTACAGCTCGATGCGCGTGGAGGGTGTGAGGAACCCTTCAGCCAGACCGTCGGGCATATAGTCGTCGCCCGTCTCGGGCAGGGCCATCACGCCGCCGTGCTCCAACAGCGCATCATAGGTGATGCCCTCCATCCGGGGATCAAGCTCGGCAGCCCCGTCGAGCATGAAACGCGCAAGTTCCTCGTAGGATTCGGGAAGCAGGTCTTCCAGGCCCCACTGGGCGGCCAGCAGGCGCTCGATTTGCAGATCGCTCTTCGATTCGAACATCGGATCCACCATGCCGTTGGCCAGCATCACATGGCCCATGCTGTCGCGCAGCTGCTTCACGTTTTCCTCGCACTCGAATTTGGTGCAGGCCGGCAGCACGATGTCAGCATAGTCTACCGCCGAGGAGTGGTAGATATCGACGATAGCGAAGAAGTCGAGGCTCTTCACCCATTCCAACATGTCATTGGCCGCGCCCGCCTCCAAGGTGAAGGCATCGCCGAAGGTCAGGGCCGCATGGATGCTGTTCTCCTGATAGGGCATGTCGTACATAGAGACGGGGCTGTCTCCGTAGTGGTACTCCTCGGGAAGGACCCAGTAATTGAACGTCGCCGACGGATCGTTGGCGCCCAGGCCGCAATAGGAACCATAGCCGGCGCCCTTCTTGCCGTACTGGCCGGTCAGGGCCACCAACATGGCCGTGGAATGCCCCAGCACATCGGCGTTGGTGTACTTGTCGGCGCCGCCCAGGCCGATGTCGATGATGGCAGGTCCGTTGTTGGCATAGCGGTCGGCCAGATTCACGATTGTCTGCTGATCGATGCCCGAGGTCTCGGCGGCCCATTCGAGGGTGAGGGTGTCGAGCCATTCCTTTATGAGCGTGAACTCAGTGACCAAGTGCTTGCCGTCCACCGTCCACTCGCCTTCGAGCGCCGGAATCGCATTGGCGCTGTCGTAGAGAACGGGAGCGCCGGTCACCGTATCCCACACCATAGGAGCGCCCACCGGCTCGGCGCTCACCACGGCGGGATTGGGCGCCATGACCTCGGCGCTGCGGTAGCTTTTGCCTGTGTCGCGATCGACCAGGTAGGGGCAGGAGGTGTGAGCGAGCACGAAGGCCTCGTCGTACCACTCGTTGTCCACGACGGCCTTAAGCATGCCCTGGATAAGGGCCGCATCCGTGCCGGGTCGCACCGGCAGCCACTCGTCGGACTTCGCCGCCGTGCCCGTAAAGCGCGGATCGATGGTGACGATATAGGTTCCAGCCTCTTTGGCATCCATGAGGGGGCGCGACCAAACCATGGCGCTCTCCAGCGGGTTGTGGCTCAGTTCGATGATGGTGGCCGCGTCCTTGAACTCCCAGTGGGAGCGGTTCGATAGATAGCTCCAAGGGCCGAAAGCCGGCCCCAGGCCGTTTGCCTGCCCGCGATCAAGGCCCCAGTTGCCACCCGAGTCAGCATGCAGCAACTGCGTGATGAAGTCGAACTCGATGCCCGCCTCCGTGGACTTGCGGATGAACACCGAGCCTTCGCCGTATTTCTGCTGGGCTTCCTTGAGGTTGTCGGCAATCGTCTTAATGGCCTCGTCCCAGCTGATCTGCTCGAACTCGCCGGCGCCGCGCTCACCAACGCGCTTCAGCGGCACCTTCAGCCGATCCTGCGCGTAAATATGGGACAGCTCGCCAATGCCACGCAGGCAGATGGTCGAATGTTTCTTGTCCGCTACGATATCGCTCGGCTCGATCAGCGTGATACGTTCGTCGCGAATAGTGCACTTCAAGTTGCACCCGGTCAGGCAATGGAACTGATGGCACAGGTGCGCCGTTCGCTCCTCCCCCTGGGCCGTGGCCTTCGCGGGTGCCAGCATGCCCCGCCGATGGCCGCGCCCACAGCACCCGCGCAGGCGAGGCCCGCGGCTGCGGCGCCGGTGGTCTTCAAGAAACCGCGTCGAGTGAGTCCGCCCGTGGGATGGGTTGCTTCGGACATCTCTCCTCCTTTGAATTCCCAGGGATCGAGCCGCGAGACGCCACGCGCACCTGCGGCGAACGCATACGCCGCGAATGGATTGCGACAATGCCGCTGCGCCGGTGGGTCTTGGACTCTTTGCGCCTGCGTCTCCTCAACTGCGCAGGTCGCTATCCCCTCTTCTGGTAATCCTTGAGAATTGGCCAAATTCCACGGGAAGCACTATAGCAAATTGTCCTATGACAATGCAAGGATTATCATAGGACAATTTTCAAAGCAGATTATCTATTTTGAGGATAGTTTATCTATTGAGCCGCGCGCTGGTGCACTAAGCCCACTACATAGACCAAATCCTGCTCAGCAAAATAGCGGTAGATTATATCGAAGGGGTCTACAACGACTTTGCGAACCGTGTCGCCGAAGCGTCGCTTGATTGAAGTGGGCAGTATCCTCGACCCCATCTCGGGCGCAAACTCAAGAAGGGATACCGCATACCATATCTCCTCGCGCTTTGAGTCCATGTATACCTGGGTCATATCCTCAACAAAGCCTTCAGAGACCTCGACTTTAGCCACGACCAAGCCTCTTTTCGACTTCGGCTCTTGCTTCCGCTACGCCATGGAATACACGCCCGGCCGCAAAATCGGCCTCTCCCCTCTCGAGCACTTCCATAACTCTTCGCTCGTACAACGCCTCCTCTACAGCACGCGCTTTTTCTTGCGCTAAAACATCCTCGGAGCAAAAGATGTAAGCAGCATTGCCGTTCTCGGTAATGTGGACCACTTCTTCAGCAGCCCTGTCTTTAATTTCTCTTTGCTTGGTTTTCAAGGCGGCAAAGGAGTAGATAGGGGTAGCCCTTGGTGCCTCATATGCAGGAACTGGCATGGCAATCTCCTTAAAGTTCTTAGTTAGGTATCTATATAGTACTCAAAATCGATACCTTATTCAATATCAAATTCAGTTCCATAGATAAACGGATTCTGATTTGCGCTTCTGCCGCTTCTTCGGTCTCACCGATGGCTACTGGCTTCGCGCCCAAGAAGCCTACGACCTGGAAATCACAAGGCGCAAGCTCGCCCCCGAGCTCAAGCGAATCCGTCCCTTCAACCAAGCTGCCTGCCTGTAGGAATCTAGAATCCCATCGCCTTCAACCGCTCCAAAGCGGGCGCGGCGTGGCGGGCGCCGGCTTCGGGATACAGCTCGGAGGCAATCGCGATGCCGAGGCGAACATCTTCCGCCGCCTTTCCAAGCACTTCGCCTACGACGCGAGCAGGCAGGCCCCATGATCGGGCCTCAGCTACAATATTCTCTCGCTCGATCCTATCGATGCGAATGCGGCCATCGATGCGCAAGCCCATGAACAGCACGTTCGGCGTAATCTCAAGGGCTGGCACGACGTCATAGAGCGGCGCGAGGCGCACCTCGTCGCCCCCGTGGAGCAGCGCGTAGTTCTTGGCGTGAGCGTCGGTATTTCCCAGAACGGTGTTCACGAAGAGATGCCGCAGCAGCCGCTTGCGCTCTTCCAGCGAGTCGGCGGCATAGCGGGACAGCAGCTCGGCAATGCCCTTGTAGGTCGGATCGCTTTTCGTGGGCGTCGCTGTTGCCGCGTACTTGCGTCCCGGTTCTATGCCGAGAGCTTGCGCGCAGTCTTCTTGATGCAGCCGAACGAGCCCCCTTTCGGTTTCAACTCGGTCGAAGCGTTCCACAACCAGCGTAGACGGCGCTTCGAGCAAATCGAGAATGGCTGAGCCAGCCGTCTCCGTCACATGTCGTGCGACCTCCATTCCCCATGCTTCCGCTTCGACCAATCCCGCAAGCCGACCCCAGGGCTGCGGCTTCAATATATGCGTCGAAGGAGCCCCGTCCAAAGGAAGCGCCGCGGAACTTAAGGCCCTGTGGCCTGGCTCAGCCGCAGCCCAGTCTTCTGATCTCGCAATCACGCACAGCTTCTCCTGAAAGCCGCCAAGCGACACCCGCAGAGAAGATGCATCATCGTAAGGGTGCGACGGCAATGCCGCCAGACGTGCCGACAGTTCCTCGGGAGTCAATCGCTTCTCGCGCGGCAGCTCCTGGCTCGCACGCGCCAACGCCCAATCTTCCGAGGGCATCACCTCAACGGCGCCGGCGCACTCCCAACCAATCTGGGCGAGCAATCCAAAATAGTCGCCCTCGGCAACACCGTAGAACCGCTGCAGCTCATCGAGCCTCGCGTCTTCGGGCAAAAGCCCCGAGAACCAGGAAAACGTCCGCTGGGCATCGAAGGGTTCCTCTTGAACGCAGAGCGCCGTTGAGAGCAGGGGCGAAAAGGGATGCGCCGAGGCCACCTCTTCCGAGAACGCGAAACGAGCGCCGTTCTTCGTGCGAGCCAGTTGCCCAATCTTTTCGCCGCCGAGGCGAACCTCAAGGATCTCGGAATTCACTGTTGACCCCCTTCTTGGCGCGAGCGCAGAAGCGACACCACCGATGCAGGGGCATCGTGCACTTCGGCCTGAGCGCCCTTGGGGAGCACCACCAGCTTCAAGCCCAAATCGCTGATGGCGCGCATGAGGGTCTGGGAGCTGACGCCCTTGCCGTTTTCAAGAGCCGAAAGGGTGGCGTGGGAGGCACCGATGATCTCGGCGAACTCATCTTGGGTGTACCCCTTTTCCTTGCGGGTTTTCTGGAGAAACGACCCGAGCTGGTCAAGGCCGTACACATTGGTCCACTTCATCGTACATCTCCCATCGGATATCAATTTTTCTTGATATTAGCCGATATTGGGAAAATGTCAAATATTCTTGATAGATCGGAAAACGAGGTGATTGTCAAATATTTTTGACAGTTAGCCCTTGAGCAGGTCGCCCAGGCCCTCGTTGAAGCCCTCGGCGAAGGCGCTGGGGATGACGACGGTGCCCTTGCCCTCGCGCAGCGACTCGTTCAGCAGGTGCATGGTGCGCAGGCGCGAGACCGCCTCGTGGTCGCCGATGAGCCCTTCCATTTCGTCCAAGATCTCGTAGATGTCGTGCTCCGCCTCCATGAGGATGATGCGGGCCTTCTTGCGTTGCTCGGCCTGGGCCTCCAGACTCATGGCCTCCTGCAGCTCCTTCGGCAGAAGGATGTCGCGCACCTCCACCGAAAGCACGGTCACGCCCCAGGGCGCCACCTTCTCCTCCAGCACCCGTTTGAGCTCCCGATCCAGCTGCTCGCGGCGGATGGCCACCTCGGCGGCGCTTGCCCGGCCGATGGCGTCGCGCAGGGCCGTTTGGGCCGCCATCTCCACGGCGCGGGTGAAGTCGCCCACTTCGGTGCAGGCCGCGGCGGCGTCCCACACGTGCCAGAACAGCACGGCGTCCACGTTCATGGGCACGAGATCGGCCGTCAGCGTCTCCTCGGCGTAGAAGGTGGTCACCCGGGTGCGCGTGTCCACCCGCATGGTATTCGATTCGATGACGGGAATAGTCCAGAACAGCCCCGGCCCCGACACGCGGTTAAAGCGCCCGAGGCGAAGCACCACCACGCGCTCCCACTGCTGAGCGATATGACAGCAACCGATGGCAAGAAGCGCCACCAACGCGGCTACGATGATAAGTCCTAGGGTCACGCGGCCGGTCGCAAGCGCGCCAACGCCCAGCACGCAGGCCAGCACCACGACGAACAGCACGGCGGAGAACAGCAGCACGCCCGCCGAAGAGGCGCGCTCCCCCACCACTTCCGTAGACACATCCGGCGCCACGCGGAAGCGGCGCTCGTCGGAAGACTTCTCTTTGCCGAACATGGGAACTCCTTCAGATCGGGACTTGCGGGACGGCGTCATTCGGCGCAGTCAGAGACGCAAACAGGGGCGGGAGACGCGAGCTGTCACGCCCCCTTCTCGGCCCGCACGGCGGGCTTCTCGAAATCGATGATGCGGGCGGACACCTCGCCGCGCTCACGGGCCTCATCGTACTTCAGGCGCTTGATCTTTCGGCTCATGGCGCGCTCGATGTCGTCTAGCCCCATGCCCAGCTCGCGGCACGACGCGATGCACTCGTCTAGCACCGCATCGGCCTCACCCTCCCCTTCCGCACCCATCTTCGCACCCAAATCGGTCACGAACACGCCACGACCCCGCGTCGATTCCAGGTACCCGTCGGACACAAGGCTCAGGTAGGCCTTGTTCACCGTGTTGTAGTTGATGGAGATCTCCGAAGCCAGGCCGCGCACCGTGGGCAGCTTGTCGCCGGGCGCCAGGGTGCCGTCGTTGATGAGGTAGGCGATGCGGTTGCGCAGCTGCACCCACAGGGGCAAGTCGCTTGTCGGATCGACTTCGAAGGGAAACATGGACGACCTTTCTCTCAAGGACTAGAAGGGAACGGAAACAACGGGCAGCATCCCGGCCGCCACTACGACCGCGCGCAAACAGGCGCCGCCAACAAGAACGCAACCGGCGCTGGCGAGCAACGCGCGCGAGGCGAGAGACGCCTCGGCGACGTCCTTACTCGCATTGCAACGCGCGAGGACAGCCTCTATCGCAAAAGGAGCAACAAGGCCAACGAGCACAAGGCCGCCCCAGAACGGCAGAGAGCACGCACCGTTCAATACGGAGGCCACCGATGTCAACGCGGCCGCATCGGTAGGCGTTGCCCCCGAGGAAGCCGAGCCGCCGTGTTCCAGCCACGCTGCACCGAGCCACAGCGCCACGACGACCGCCTCCAGGGCAAGGAGAACCATATCGGCGCGAACGACTTGCCGCATCGTTCGGCCGAAAACCGTCGCCATTCCCGAAAATACTGCCACCATGCTCACAAGCGCCACTCCGCACGAGAGAGCCGAGATCGCGAACAGCCCCGGCAGCCACGGGCCGAACCACAACGGCACCGACGGCATACCCGACAGCAACAGTCCCGTATAGATCACCGCGACGAAAGACACCGCCGCAAGCAAGACAGCGAGCGCTCTGAATAGAGGCAGAGACACCGACGGCACCCCGAGCCACACAAGAAGCATGGCTGCCGCCAACGTGCCACAAAGCAAAAGTGCCCAGAATCCTACGACCAGATAATTCGAAGGGGATGAAACCGCCAGCAAAAGGATGCGATCGAGGCGCCCCACATCAGCCGCAAGGCACAGGGTCCCCAGCACTAAGACTACCAGCGAGGCCACGAGTATCGGCACGAACAGTCGGCGATAGGCAGCGCTTCCGTTGTCTCTGAAGCGCACAACCACTCCGCGGCTCACGGCTCTCTCGTCAGCGAGGAGCATCAGCACTGCGGCAATCAAGAGCGCGCCCGCCCCTGTCCCTCCCAGAAAGAGGTAAGCAACCACCAGTTCGCTGAACACGACTCCTCCTCTTGCCCTAGACAATGCCTACGGAACCCACCGACCCCGCATTCCGGCGTTAAGATTATCATAAGACAATCGAAGAAGCGATGCGTCCGTCAGGAAAGATTCAGGGAGAGCAGCACCAAGAATTTCGAGTTGTTAGACATCCAACGCGCTCGCAGGTGATTGCCTGCTTCCATCTTGTCTTCTCATATATCGTATTTTATTACTTTTCTTACACATTTTGTTCTGCCACAGTTTTTGAGCG
>ERZ837487.3540-NODE-3540-length-13823-cov-4.254576_pt1 | contig 13823 bp, 9 predicted proteins | sample MGYA00519911_ERZ837487 | MGnify/ENA primary metagenome ERZ837487 (study PRJEB31850, sample SAMEA3708818) | human gut metagenome | biome: human gut; feature: human-associated habitat; material: faeces | place: China | collected 2014 ...
GACTGCCTGGGAAAGTAGAAAGTTGCCGGAACGAAGAATGCTGAAGATAACGACAGAAGTCGTTATCTTTGGTGTTTAAAGAAAAAGTTAGCGAAAGCTAAAGAGATATTCCTCTATAGCTCAGTTGGCAGAGCGCATGACTGTTAATCATGATGTCGCTGGTTCGAGCCCAGCTGGAGGAGCCAAAAGAGACAAACACTTTTTATAACATAGTTATAATGATGTTTGTCTCTTTTTCTATGCAATTTAACATAAAAGGAGAATATGAATTAGCAGAATTGCTTAGGAAAATTTAGGTAGATGAACAAAATTTAATGAATAAAACATTACTATGATGATGTTTTAAAATTGGATATTACAAATTTTGAGCGCATTTTGAGTGAAATCAAGATGTGCTTTTTTTATTTTAAAAGTACAAAGGAGGAAACTTACAATGACAAATAGCGAAATTAGAACTACAAAAAACATCAAACTTAAGGAGGAAGATAAAATGATGAAATTGGATTTGTATGAATCAAGATTGTTTGGTAGAATTTGTTACGGGTTTGGTAGAGATGAAGACGGCTATGTTTACATCAAAGATGATGAAGCTAATGTGGTTAGAATGATTTATGACATGGCTATTAATGGTCATAGTTTGCAAAATATTCAAGGAGAATTGTATAACCGTGGAGTTAAATCGCCATCAGGTAAAGATAAGTGGACAAGGGACGTTATTGATAAAACTATAAATAACAAAAAGTATTTAGCGTATATTATTTCATTTGAAAATTTCGTTGAAGCATCTATCGAAAAAGAATCTCGTTGCAGATACATCAGAAGTTAGCCTAGGGACAGAATTGCTGATTTGTTATATAATTCTATTATTAAAGTGAAAGGAGAATTGGACATGGACAAATCAGCAATTCAAAATCAGCTACGGTATATCATTGCAAAAGAACAGTATATGAAGCCATTACTTCAAAGTGAAATTATAACCGAAGAGGTATATAACGAAGTATTAGAAAATCTGTATGATGAATTTGAGGTCTGGAGATATAGCAGAATACAGAACCCAAGTATTGAATTTAGAAAGAAGAAAAGAGAGGAAAGAAACAAATTATTGGAGCAGAATCCAGGATATATTTCTTTAACAGAGTTAGCAAGAAGCAAACCACAAAAATCAACAGGGTACACTATTCAAATGTGGTTAAGAGATAGTGGAACCGTTGATTTTCTTTCTTTGTGGGAAAATAAGCACAATGAAAAGTTTTTTTCAATTCCGGTAGAATTAAAAGTTTTAACACCCAAAATATGGATTAAAGAAACTCATTCTATCGGAATTGTATCAAGACAGGGCAAGAATGGTGGGACATATGCACATAAAGAAATAGCATTGCATTTTATGTGCTGGTTGTCTGCATAAATGATGCTAAATGTTATAGAAAAATACTTGGAGGTAATGAATGATGAGAAAGATAACTGAAATTCCAGCTACAATTTGCAGACAGTCACAAGACATAAATAAACAATATAGAGTAGCAGCATACTGTAGGGTTAGTACAGATAAAGAAGAACAGGAGAATAGTTTAGAAAATCAAATTACATATTACAAAAGCAAAATTGAGAACACGCCTAATTGGACTTTGGTTGATATTTTTGCTGATTTCGGCATAAGCGGAATGAATGATACAAACAGAATTGAATTTCAGAGAATGCTTGAGATGTGTAATAAGGGAAAAATAGATTTGATTATTACAAAGTCAATTTCACGATTTGCAAGAAATACGGTTGATTGTCTAACACATGTGAGAAAACTAAAAGCAAATAATATAGGAGTCATTTTTGAAAAGGAAGGAATAAACACACTTGATGCGGTTAGCGAAACATTCTTAACATGGTTCAGTGCATTTGCTCAGGCAGAAAGCGAGTCATTAAGTCAAAATATAACCAGAGGTAAAAGGATGGGGTATAAAGATGGTAAATTTTCATTTCCGTCTAGCTTATATGGATATGACAGAGGGGATGGAAAAACACCTGTTATAATTCCAGAACAGGCAGCAATCGTTCGCAAAATCTTTCATATGTACTTGGAGGGGAATTCCATAGGCCGAATTAGGAAATGGCTTAACGATAACAGCATAGAAACAAAAAGGGGTACAGGTGAATGGAATAAATCTACTGTGTCCGGAATTTTGAGAAATGAGAAATATAAAGGTGATGTACTCCTGCAGAAAAGTTATACGGTAGATTATCTCACAAAAACAATAGCAAAAAACAAAGGTAAGGTTACACAATATTATATCGAGAATAATCATGAAGGAATAGTCTCTCGTGAAATATTTGATATGGTACAGGATGAATTGAAAAGACGAGCTAGTCTATATAGCAGTAAAAATCCAAGCAGATATAGTTCTAAATATGCTCTCACAGGCAAAGTGATTTGCGCAGAATGTGGTGCTAAGTACAGAAGAGTTACGTGGTCAAGAAATGATACAAAGAAAATAGTATGGAGATGTACAGAACGTTTGAAAAATGGTACTAAAACTTGCAAGAATTCGCCAACAATCTATGAGAAAGATTTACATAATGCAATCATTGATAGTTTAAAAGAGGTGTTGCCTAAATCAGACGACATAACTAAAAAAGTTAGAGATGAGATTGAGGCAGTTATAATGAAAAATGATGATAACAATCCACAAGTTATCAAACGTAAAATAGAAATTATCATAAAAGAAATTATGATTTTGAGAAATATTTTAAAAGAAACAGATGATAAAGAATTCTATTTAGAAAAGATACAACTTTTAGAAGAAGAAAAATCAAGGCTTGAACAAAAATATGCAACAGGGCATCGCTATAACACGAATGTATGGGTGCAACAAATTTATGATAAGTCTGAAAAACAGGATTTAAACATAAATGAATATTTTGATGTTATAGTAAAAAATATTATCAAGTTGATTACAATCGAAGTTGGTCAAGATATCAAAGTTTCATATTGATTATAATCAATTTACAAAGACTGACAAATGTAATGCAATATGCTAAAATAGCAACTGTATATTTCTCCCTATTGTCAATTGAAATATCTGTCGAAATATGGTATAATATAAATGAATTAGATCAGCCCCTTCTCTAATTCACCAGACCAAGGGTCCACAAGGATAAAAGCAAATGAGAAAGAATGCATACATGGAAGGGGGATGCGTATGAGCAAAATACATTCATATATAAAGACTTTGATTGAAAAAATAAAACAGACTAAAATTACATTTAAGATAAAAACTCCGTTCGTTGATTTCTCATTTGCCCCTTTTAATATATCTAATTTAAGGTTTTTATAGAGTTAAGGAAAATTTTATAGAGTTGGAGGAACTTGTTTGGAAGAGAAAATTAATAGATTAAAAGAAAAATTGCAATATATTGATACAATGGAATTGTTGGGAATGATAGGAACCAAATTCATTACCTTTAGTAATACTATACAGGATATTGCTGAACAATCTGATATATTCAATAAGACGAATTTAATGTCACCACAAAAACAATATATATATCTTGCAGGATTGTTGATGAGTACCGTTGATAATAGCAATGATACAACTAATTATAGCGAAGACTTTTTAGTCGAGTTAGAAAAACTAATATAAGATATTACTTTTGAATATATAGAAAATTTCATGAAAATTGATGAATATATTAATTTAAAAGATAATGAAAACATAAAAAGAAATTTAGTTTCTATGGAGGCGTTCACTTCATACTTTGATACTGGAATCTTAAGATATCCTGAGCAAACTATTACATTAATAAGAAAATTATATAGTCCATTTGATAAAGAGTTAAACGAAATAAACGGCTTATCAACAGAGGATTATATTGCTTTTTATCAATTGATTGAAGATGTCTATTCGGATGCCATGGGGGCGTCTAAACAGGCTGTAACAGGACTACAAAAGTTTTTAAATTCACTTAACCCACATGCAAAAGATATTGAAAAAGAATTTGAACGGTTAATGGAATATGCTCAAGGTGAGAGTAGAGATGAATTCCAGGAAGCAATTGAAGGGTTGAATACCATTAGAGCTACAAGAGTATATGAGGTATTTGGTAATGAAAAGGGTACAACATTATTAGATATATTTGGCTTATATAGAAAACAACGAGAATTTTCCATCTATAATGAAAAAAATCCATTTGCAGAAAGTCCATTATGTTGGATTGGTGGTGGGGAGAGCTTATTCATTATTCATCCTCACTTTTTATTAAATGCAATTTTTGAGTATATTACAAAAATACTAGAAAACCCAAGCAATAAATTTGCTGAAAAATATAAAAAGAAAAAAGCTGAAATTGTCGAAGGAATGTTTTTGAATTGTATGAAAGACATTTTTGGAGACAAAGCAAAGTATCATACCTGTGTTTGCGAAGAACGAGGAACAAAGGAGCATGATATTTTGATAGAATTTGACAAATACATACTAATTGCTGAGGTAAAAGCATCAAAAGTAAGGGAACCATTGTTTAATCCAGAAAAAGCATATATAAGAGTGAAAGACCATTTTAATTCAGATACTGGAATAGGCGGAGCATATAAACAAGCTATACTATTGAAAAAATTTATAGAGAATGGAAATACAGTTGAGTTATATGAAAATAAAACTGAAAAGTTTTTGATTCAGGAGATACGCAGTAAAACAATTATTCCAATCGTGTTGACATTAAATCAATTTGGGGGATTGGCGGTTAACACATCGCTATTATTAGAAAGGGAAGATAATCAACCATATCCGTGGGTGTGCAACTGGCATGATTTTGAAAATATTATTGAAATATTTAAATACTTAAAAAAATCATGCTGTGATTTAGTTGAATATATTGTTTGGAGGATTGAAACGCATTCTAATATTTTATCGTCGGATGAGTTAGATGTTTTAGATGGATATTTATTAGATAAAAAGGTGAAAGACGAGGCTAGGAAAAAGAATGTGTTCTTTGCACCTAATGGACCGAGTTTAATTGATAAAATATATTATGAAAAAAATGGCATACCATATCATCATCCGGGGATAAGAGAGACACCGAGAAAAAGCAACAAAGTTGGAAGAAATGATAAATGTCCATGCGGAAGTGGATTGAAGTTTAAAAAATGTTGTATTGACAAAGGTATTTATGATTAAAAAATAAAACTCAATTTGAGAATATGATGCCATTGTAGTCATTTCGTATTAATAAAAAAGAGGAAGGCAGTGATGAAATGTCTAATTATAGCTTAATAGATATTGCCTCTAAGTTTAAGTCTGGATTGTTGGCAAAAGCTACAGATGGTGAGTATAGTAATAAAGAATTTAGAGAAGATCTAGACAAGTTACTTTCAGATAAACAAATAGAAAAAATGGTTCCGTCATTTATAAGAATTTGTCATACATCAGATGATTTTAGACGTAGTATACAAGCTAAATTTAGCAGATATGCAGAAAGAAGAAACTTTATTGAAACAGAATTAGAGCCTATCTTTAATTGTTTAATTAGCCGTGAAGATGGAACGGATTCGTTTTCTAGAAATGTATCAATCTATGAACTAGGAGAAAAACTTGGTAATGGTGGATTTGGAACGGTTCATAAGTATCATCATAAACTCCTAGAGTATGATTTTGCTATAAAGTTATTTGAACCTGTGTTTGTTTCTAATGAAGAAAATTTAGAAGGAGAAAAAAGGTTTTTTAGAGAAGCAAAGGTGTTGTTTCAACTTAATCACAACAATATTGTTAGAGTGTTTGATATAGGGCGAATTGATGGACAACCTTTTATAAGGATGGAGTTGGTAGAGGGAGATAATTTACAAGAATTTGTAGATAAATATGGAACTGTTTCTTTTGAAAGATCTTTAAAACCTATTAGGGCAATTTTAGATGGTTTATGTTATGCACATAAAGAAGGAGTTATCCATCGGGATTTGAAGCCAACCAATGTAATGGTTACAAAAGATGGAAAATTTAAAATAATTGATTTTGGAATCAGTGCATATTTAGAGATTGAAAAATATTCTAAGCTAACAAAGACAGGAGAAAGTGTTGTAGGTGGAGCTTTTTCAGATCCTGTACTAACTGATAATCCCAAAACAAGAGATGTTAGAAGTGATATTTATTCTGTCGGTGCAATATGGTATTATCTTCTTGTTGGAATGTCTCCGGCAGGTGGAGATATAAGACAAACATTGTTAAGTAGCGGTAAAGTTACGCCGCTGCAGGCTGAAATTATATTAAAATGCTTATCAAGACGAATGGAAGATAGATTTAGTAATTGCAGTGAACTTATGACAATGATAAGTCCAGCAGAAAAAGGTGAACAAAATACAACACCTATCAATTTAAGTGATAAGCGTATAACAGAAATAACCCGTGACGAGATAATGCAATTATTAATTGATACATACTATTCAGATATGGAAAGTTATGTTTATCATGAGTTACCGCAGAATCAACAGATGGAACGTGTGTTTGCGTTTTATGGAAGGAAAACACTGATAGATTTTTTAAAAAGAATATATGATTTTGAAAAGATACCCTCAAAAGAAAAAACTTTTGAAGATGAATTGATTAGACATACAGTTCGTAATGACGATTATGATTATCAATGGGTATTCAAGGATGAACGATTACTATGGAATGATGGAAATGATGAACTGATTTTGCGCTTTATATGTGAAATGTTTCATCCTGTAGTTAGAAACGAAAAATCTGGCTGGGAAAGCATGTTTGAACGGATTAACGAACTGTTAAAAGTTGATGGATATGAACTATACGAGATTTCAAAAATATCAAATCGTTCTGTATATGGTTATAGATACTATATTTGATAATATATTTATTTTTAAAAATGATGCTTGTTTTGGCAGCAATTGATATAGTCATATAATAAGTACAACGGTTTTAGCTAAATTCGTTTGTGCAAGCTGAAAAACTAAAAGTTCTCTATGGTTGGGCTTTTTCGTGGTATATATAAGAATAATATAGAAATTGTACATAATGCAGAAGAAAAGTAAATTTTGAAAATGGTTCTAAAAAGAGGGTGAGAATATTATGCTAAACTATGCTAATTTAAATGATGTTGAATTTGAATATTTGTGTCAAGATATTATGCAGAAAAAGCTTAATGTGGAGTTGCGTCGATTTGCACGTGGGAAAGACGGTGGCATAGATTTGGCCGATGATGTTCATACAAAAAACATCATTGTTCAGGTTAAGCATTATATGGCATCCTCTGCGTCTCAATTGATATCTACATTAAAAGATGAAGCAGAAAAAGTGGCAAAAATTTCTCCAAGGGAATACTATATCTGCTGCTCGAAAGAACTGTCTCCGCAGAAAGTTAACGAGATTTATCAATTGTTTTCTAACTATATGAGTTCTACTTCAAATATCATTACATTAAATGAGATAGACGATTTCTTGAATGATCCGGTAAATATTGAGGTCCTTAAGAAACACTACAAACTGTGGATTGAATCAACAGGAATCTTACAAGATATTGGAAATACCAATGTATTCATTGATTGCGAGACTCTTCTTGCTGATATCGAAAATGAAAAAAATCTGTTTGTTAAAACATCTGCTTATGCTAGTGCATTAAAATGTTTACAAGATAATAAAACTCTTTTTATAACTGGAAATCCTGGGGTTGGTAAAACGATTACTTCAAAGATGCTAGTATTGCATCATGCAGCTATTGGATATAGAGTTAGGTTTTCAACAAATGTATCTGATTTAGATGAACTCAAAAAATCATTATCCAGAAATCCTGACATAAAAGAAATCATTCTCGTGGATGATTGTTTTGGACAAGCATATTTTAATATGAAAGAGAGCCAAAATGCTGAACTACTATCGTTGATAAATTATGTAAATGCATCACAAAACAAATTGTTGATACTTAATTCTAGAATTACTATTTTAAAGGAGGCCAAAGAGCGTAAGCCAGAATTGCTTAAATGTTTTGAAGGTAAGCAGTGTAAGGTTTATATTTTGGATATGACAGCAATTGACATTGTTGAAAAAGCAAAGATCTTTTATAATCACATATCCTTTAATGGAATGCATAAAGAATATTTTGCTGAAATAAAAAAGGAGAAGCGATATTATAGCATTATTAAGCATCAAAACTATACACCGCGTATTATTGAGTTCATTTGTAACCCTAACCGATACAAAGACATTCATCCTTCAAATTATTACGAGTTTGCAATGCAACAACTCAACAATCCTAAAGAAATGTGGAAAGACGAATATGAACGCCGACTTGAAAAAGTAGACCGCCTTCTTCTTATGACACTATATTCTCTTTCTGATTCCGCAGTTAGCGAAGAAAAAGTTAAGGTATGTTTTGAACGCAGGCTATCGTGTGAATCAGATATCGATACAACTATAAATCAATATGAAGCATCCTTGTCTAGACTTTTAGATGGATTTGTTCAGCTTGTTTCAGAGAATGGTACAAAGAAGCTTGCAATGGTTAATCCATCTGTAAATGACTACATCGATGGTCGATTGATAGCAAGCACACTTGAAAGGGAGCAGCTCATAAGTAGAGTTTTTTCTATTCAGCAGAAGAAGAGATTGTTAACTGAAATTGAATTTGATTTGTTCGCACAATCGACATTAAATAATCATGAAATTGAAAGATATATGTTTGATAATGAGTCACCGAAAAATGCATTCATTGCTTTTTATGTTTGCAAGTATAAGATACTTGATGGTGCGTACACGGCTTACATTCAATCCTTTCTAAATGCTCCATGCAATCTTCAAATTTATGGTAATGAGTCTATAGCTTCAATCGAAATTATCCGAGTTATCTTCCAAAAAGATATTTGTAGCTACTATAATATTGAAGATTTTATGAATAATAAATGCAGATTAGATGATATGTTAAATGCATTTGTTTTCGAAGAAATGGTTGAGGTTATTTGTTTGATTAATAAATTTTTCAATGGCGAATGTCGAGATGTATTCGTTGAGACCGCTTCCGAACAACTTGGAGACTCAATTCAATCGTATTGTTGGGATTTGGATGTTGACGGTTTTGATCCAGATGTTGATCACGCAATTGAAATGTCCCGATACTTTAATGGAGAATACGAAGATATTGACACAACCAAAGCCGCATCATACATAGAAGATGATGTCATTTCGTATGTTGAGGATGAAATAGATTCACAGTTGTCGTTGCTACCGGAAGATATTGAACAACATAAAAATTACACAAAGCATTTAACATATTCGATATACGGTGCTGAGAATTTGATTAATTCACATCTTGAATATGATGGTTATGATTATGATGATTATCGTGAAACTCGAGGATATGAAAATCCAAATTTGGAAATAGAGTATATTTTTGACAGAGACTAATTTGAATAAATTTACTAATTCTGATTATATATATTAGATAAGGGTTATATGTTTTGATGATCAAATAAAATGAAATGATTCAACTTTGCGCTAATGCACAAAAATAGATTAAAGATAAAATATCTCTATGGTTTGGATTTCCCAACGTCAAAAAAGCACCAAAGGTACTTTTTTGCGTTAGAAGGAAAACTTTAATCAGGGAACTCGAACTCTGAAAGGTTATGAACCGTAAAGTAAAACAATTTACTTGATTATTTTATGTGTGAGTGGTGGGAGAATTGAAGTTTTAATTACGGCAAATTTGTCATAATTAAAATTTGAACAGAACAGGTAATTCGAACTATTGTTGTTCCAACTACCTGTTCTTTCTTCATGAAAAAGCCTGTATTTATACAGGTTTTTTGTGTTTTATGGTTTAAAAACTAAATGGAACAGATATTTAGAAATAGTTTGATTCTGAGATTGAAAATCATTGATTTTCAACATTCGAACCACTAATGTCTAAATTACCTTGTTCTAAATGCCTAAGTTTATCGTAATATTTGGCCTCGACCTTGTTCGGTGTCTGGTATCGGATAACAGAGTGTGGTCTTTCGTTGTTATAAAAGACCATATATTTGTTAATACTTCGTTTCAAATCTTCGGCAGTTTTGTATTCGTGACGGTATAATTCTTCCTGTTTGAAATTGCTGAAGAATGATTCACAAACGGAATTATCGTATGGTCTGCCCGGTTTGGAGAATGATTGCTTTACATCTAACTCTTTTAAATAATTCATAAAGGTTTTTGATACGAAGTTGCTGCCTTGATCGGAATGAAAAAGTAAATCACCTGTAATTTCTCTTGATGAATATGCTTGCATAAATGTTTTCTTTGTGAGTTGAGTGCTGTTTTTCTTAGAAATTTTCCAAGAAGCAACTTTGCGGGCAAATAGGTCAATAACAACACAAATATAATACCGTATTTGATTATATGTATAGTAAGTTACATCGCTAACCCATACTTCGTTGGGACGGCTTACTGTGAATTGTTGTTTCAAAATGTTTTCTTTGCGTTTTTGATTCATTTCATATAACGCTTTTGCGCCGCCACGAATACTAAACCAACCGTTTTCGTGCATAATTTTTGATACAGTGGCAACACCGACAGAATATCCGCGGTCATTCATGACAGCAGCAACTTTACCGGGACCGTAAATCTGATTGCTTTCGTGGTATATTTCTTCAACTACAGGCGTTAATTCATCCCGTCTTAGTTTGCCTTTAGTGTTACCATGTTTGCCGCGAAGTTTGCGATTGTAATATGTACCTTTGGACATGCGCAATGCTGCACAGATGACGTTGACATTGTAACCTTCTAAAAGTAAATCTTCTACAGCATAATACTTTTCATCAACTGAATCGCTGGCTAAACAGGGTGAAAATTGCAGGATTTTAATTATTGTTAAGCATCGTTCATATTTTTGATTAAGGTCATTATAGTCCTTTAAATTGATAATATGCCTTTTGCGTTGGTGGTTGTGATTATACTCTTTAATCCAATGATACATTGTTGAGCGTGGAATGTCGCTATTTTTCTGAATAGATAGAACACTTTCGCCCGACAGGTAGCATTTTAAGATATAGTCCTTTGTCTCTTGTGAGTATTTTTGGTTCATGATACAAACCCTCCTTAAAAATATAAAATGGGTATTATTATATCACGAAATTAGAACAGTTTCAAATGTATAATAGCTAATGAGATAGGGAATTTACAAAATAGAACTATATTGAGACGAAGTAGATGTTTTATTTAATGCGATATCAGATATAATAGGCTGTGTTTAGTTAGCGGAAACCATGATTATGTGAAAGAAATTGATGGAACTACGAATATAGTTCAAGAGCAGACAGAGATTATTTGAAAAATATTTATAAAGATATTTTATAGGGTATGTTGACGGTACGGAAGTAAAAGAAAAAATATGAATGAAATGCAGACTGTGTGGCAACGGTCTGCATTTTTATGCATTGAAATATATGCGGGAATATGATATAATTTATGATAAAGAATTGCTTCGAAGAATAGAGGAGAAATTGAAATGTTTGATACGGATAAACCCATAAAAAGTTTTTGCGATGACAAGTTGGGACGAAGTGTTTTTTCAAAGCAACTGGCAAATACAATAATGCAGTTTAAGACTAAGGATAATTACACAATTTCATTACAAGGAAAATGGGGTTCGGGGAAAACATCTGTGGTGAATATGGTTATAGAGGAAATTAAACATTTATCACAATGTGGAGAGAAAGATGAAGAAGTAGTTATTGTGCAATTCAATCCGTGGAATTTTACTGATAATAATCAGTTAATCAATCAGTTCTTTTTGACACTTTCCGGCACATTAAAAATTTTTGACAGCACCAAAAAATTTGAAAAAGCCGGTGATGCCATTGAAAAGTATTCTGATGCTTTGACATATTCTGAGTACATACCGGTGGTGGGAAAATATTTGAAACTACTGCCTAAAATGACTAAGATTGTGGGTAAATCTATAAAAAATAATGCAAAATCTAAGTTGAATAATGTAACTTCTATGAAGGAAGAGGTGGAACAGGCACTTCAGGAATTTGTAAATAGAATTTTGATTGTAATAGATGATATTGATAGACTTCCCAATGAACAAATTAGGCTTATTTTTCAGTTAATTAATTCAGTTGCCGGATTTCCGAATATAACATACTTGCTTTCATTTGATAGAGATATAGTGTCACGTGCATTGAGTGATGTCCAACATTGTGATGGGCAAGAATACTTGGAGAAAATAATTCAGGTTCCGTTTGATATTCCGCCAATAAATAAGGACACGCTAAATACTATTTTATTTAAAAAACTTGATGAATTGGTTGAGACTCGTGAAGGTATGGACTTTGACTCGGATCATTGGAATTCAGTTTTTGATTCATGTGTGAATCCATATATAAAAACATTGAGAGACGTTAATAGATTTTGCAATGTTTTTTCATTTATGTATGTGAGTGTGAAGAGAGAAGTTGATTTTATTGATATGGCAGGAATTTGCTCTTTAAGATTATTTGCAAATCATATTCATGAGTGGATTAGAAAAAACAAATATTTCCTTGTTGGTGGTTATAGTTTTAAGGGAAAATCGGTAAATGATGCAGAACAAGAGAAAAATCGGTTGATAGAGTCATTTGAAAAAGTTAATCCGCAGGATCCTCATGGAATGCTAAATGCTGTTGTTAGTTTGTTTCCGAAAGTGAAAAGCAGAATATCATTTTCATATAGCAATCAAATGGAAACGAACGAAGTGATTCATCAGGCAATGAGGATTGCATCAGAAGACAAATTTGACCTGTACTTTTCGTTATCGTTAGAAAATGTGAAAATTGGCAGTGACGAGATAGATGATTCAATATTTAGAATGGATGAGACAACAATGAGAAATTACATAACTACACTTAAAGAGAAAAATATATTTGAAACATATTTGAACGAAATTCAACATAATTTAACGAGAATTCCAGATGATAGAATAGAACGAATATTAAGTGTGGTGCTTTTTGAGAATGGAAGAATTTGCGATGAATCACAAAAATTATTGGGTATTCGTTCGGAGGATGTTAACGTTTATATGATTGATAGATTTTTGATGCAAATAAAGGTTGAACCTAAAAGATTTGAGTATATATGTAATATGTTTAATAATACTGATTTCTTATCGTTCCAAGAGTTGTTACACCTTATGCATATTATTGAATTGAGTTATGGAAGAATTGCTAAAACAGAACATGTGTATGATGAAAAGCTTATTACTTAATAAGATTGAAACAATTTTCAAACAACGGATAGAAAAATTTTCTGTTAATAACAATATATTGGATACAAAAGAATGTCGAAGAATAATAATACTTTGGAATTTCATAGACCAAGAAGGATGCTCAAAATATATAAAGGAAATGCTGCTGGAAGAGATAAATGCAATTAAATTATTATTTTTATCTATGACCATATGGAGAAGTGGTAATAAGAGAAGTGCATATGAATTAAAAGATAGATCATATGAAAAATATGTTAAATCAGAGCAGTTGTTTAGGATAATTGAATCTAACAGAATGGGAGAACTATTTTGGAAGTTAAGTGAGGAAAAGATTGAAGTTGCTGCAGCATTTTCGATTATGTTCGAATCGGGTAAATATGGCAATGAAATCAAAACAGTTGATGTAACTAAAAAGATTTCAGAGTGGAAGAAAGATATGCAGATCTTCAATAAAATGATAGGTTCTAGATATAAAAAATAAAGATATCTAAAAGGTTACCTCATCCAATTTCAAAAAGCACCAAAGGTGCTTTTTGAGTTAGGTGGAAAACTTTAATCAGGGAACTCGAACTCTGAAAGGTTGTGAACCGTAAAGTAAAACAATCCATCCG
>ERZ837487.3545-NODE-3545-length-13811-cov-3.767374_pt1 | contig 13811 bp, 10 predicted proteins | sample MGYA00519911_ERZ837487 | MGnify/ENA primary metagenome ERZ837487 (study PRJEB31850, sample SAMEA3708818) | human gut metagenome | biome: human gut; feature: human-associated habitat; material: faeces | place: China | collected 2014 ...
AGCGGCCCAGCATCAGGAAGTCCGCGCCCATGGCGAGCGCGAGCGTCATGTGATAGTCGTGCACGATGCCGCCGTCGGAGCAGATGGGGACATACACGCCGGTCTCGCGGAAGTATTCGTCGCGCGCGGCGCTCACCTCAATGAGCGCGGTGGCCTGGCCGCGGCCGATACCCTTCGTTTCGCGCGTGATGCAGATGGAGCCGCCGCCGATGCCGACCTTGACAAAGTCCGCGCCGCTCTCGGCGAGGAAGCGGAAGCCGTCGCGGTCGACGACGTTGCCCGCGCCAATCTTGATGGTATTGCCGTAGTTCGCGCGCACGTAGTCGATGACCTTCTTCTGCCAGACGGAGTATCCCTCGGACGAGTCGATGCACAGCACATCCGCGCCAGCCTCCACAAGCGCGGGGATGCGCTCGGCGTAGTCGCGGGAGTTAATGCCCGCGCCGACGAGGTATCGCTTCTTGTCATCCTGAAGCGCAAGGGGGTGCTCCTTGTGCTCGGCGTAGTCCTTGCGGAAGACGAAGTAGAGCAGGTGGTCGTTTTCATCCACGATGGGCAGCGCGTTGAGCTTGTGCTCCCAGATGATGTCGTTAGCCTCCTTGAGCGTGGTCGACGCAGGAGCGGTGACGAGCTTTTCGCGCGGAGTCATGAACTCGCGCACCTTCAAATCAGTGCTCATGCGGCTCACGCGGTAGTCGCGGCTCGTCACGATGCCGAGGAGCTTGCCGTTGGGCGTTGCGTCCTCGGTGATGGCAACGGTCGAGAAGCCATTTTTCTCCTTGAGGGCCAAAACATCGGCCAGCGTGTGCTCGGGTGTCAGGTTCGAGGCCGACGGCACAAAGCCCGCCTTATTGCTCTTCACGCGGCGCACCATCTCGGCCTCGCTCTCGATGGACTGGGAGCCGAAGATGAACGAAAGGCCGCCCTCTTTTGCCAGCGCGATGGCCAGCGTGTCGTTTGACACCGACTGCATGATGGCCGAGACCATCGGGATATTCAGGCTGATGGGGCACTCCTCCTGCCCCTTGCGGTAGCGCACGAGGGGCGTTTTGAGCGAGACGTTGTCAGGAATGCAGTCCTCGGACGTGTAACCGGGGACGAGCAGATATTCGCTGAACGTGTGAGACGGTTCGGGATAATAATAAGCCATTGGGTCTGCTCCTCTCTTCTTAAATTACTTGAAATAGCGCACGGCAGAGGTGAACAGCTCCATCTCATACTGTCCGGGAACGTTGCGGTAAAGCTCCTTGCCGATGCGCTCGGTGTGCCCCATCTTGCCGAATACACGGCCATCGGGCGAGGTGATACCCTCGATGGCACAGATCGAGCCGTTGGGGTTGAATGCTGCATTCATTGTAGCATACCCGTCAAGGTCTACGTACTGCGTGGCGATCTGGCCGTTTTCGGCGAGCTTCTTCACAAGCTCTTCGGATGCGAGGAAGCGGCCCTCGCCGTGCGAAATGGGCACGGTGTAAATGTCGCCGACCTTCGTACCCGCAAGCCAGGGGGACTTGTTGGAGCACACGCGCGTGCGGACCAGACGGGACTGGTGGCGGCCGATGACGTTGTAGGTGAGCGTCGGGAAATCAGCGTCGGTGTCCATGATCTTGCCATAGGGAACAAGACCGAGCTTGATGAGCGCCTGGAAGCCGTTGCACACGCCGAGCATCAATCCGTCGCGCTTTTCGAGGAGGTCCGTGACCTGCTCCTTGACCGCGGCGTTGCGGAAGAACGCCGTGATGAGCTTGGCACTGCCGTCGGGCTCGTCGCCGCCGGAGAAGCCGCCGGGGATGACGATGATCTGGCTCTCCTTGACGGCCTTGGCAAAGCGCTCGACGCTGTCAGCAACGTCGGCGCTCGTTAAGTTGCGGATGATGAACTGCTCGGCGTCCGCGCCTGCTTCGAGCAGGGCGCGCTGGGTGTCGTACTCGCAGTTCGTGCCGGGGAAGACAGGGATCAGCGCCTTCGGACGCGCGATCTTGACAGCGGGCGCAACGCGCTTTTCCGTTTCATAGGTAAAGCTCTCGACCGTGCCGGCATCCTGCGTCTTCGTCGGGTAGACCGATTCGAGCACGGAATCGTTCAGGGCCAGCAGCTCAGAAATGCTCGCCTCGTCGCTGCCGATGCTGATCGTCTTCTCCGCCGTCGTGACGCCGATGCAGACGGCGTCGGGAATTTCCTCGGTGAGCTCGGCGACGATCGCGCCGGGCATGGGCTGATACCAGTCGAGAGCGGTCGAGGCCGCGGCAAAGCCGACCTCGTTGCCAAGCGACATCTTCATCACCGCTTCGGCAAGGCCGTTTTCAACCGCCCAGGCGCTTGCGGCCTTGCCCGCGCGGGCAAGCGCGGTAAAGCGTTCCCACGCCGCTTTCTGCTCTTCGGGCGTCGCGCCGGCGAAGAGGTAGACGCCGTGACCGGCGGACTTGAAGTCAGTCGTCACGATCTCGCCTGCCAGCACGGGCGCGATGGCGAAGGAGATAAGCGTCGGCGGCACATCATGGTCAAGGAAAGTACCAGACATGGAGTCCTTGCCGCCGATGGCGGCAGCGCCCAGTTCAAGCTGGGCATCGAGCGCACCGAGCAGCGCGGAGAAGGGCTTGCCCCAGCGCGCAGGCTCGTTGCGGAGCTTTTCAAAAAATTCCTGTAAGGTGAGATATGCCTTGTGATAATCGGCGCCCGCGGCGACGATCTTAGCAACCGAGGTGTAGACCGCGCTGTGCGCGCCCGTGTAAGGATCGGCGCTCAACGCATCGGGGTCGCAGCCCCAGGCCATGACGCTGCCCTGCTCGGTCGTCTGCCCCGGCAGCACGGGCAGCAGCGCCGCCATCGCCTGCGAGGGGGTGCGCTGCGCCTTGCCGCCAAAGGGCATGAGCAGCGAGAACGAACCGACCGTCGAGTCGAAGCGCTCGGTAAGGCCGCGGCGGGACGCGCTCTTGAGGCTGCCCGCCATATCGCGCAGCGTGTGCGGCGCGGAAGCAGTCTTCTCCTCTCCCGCCTCGACGCGGACGCTTGTGTGCTTGACCGCGCCGTTCGTGTCGAGGAAGGCGCGCGAAAGGTCTGCAACCGTCTGTCCGCGCCAGTGCATGACCATGCGGGGGTTCTCAGTCACGACGGCCACGCGGTAGGCCTCCAGGTTTTCGGCCTGCGCGGCGGCGATGAACTTCGCCTCATCCTCCGGCGCGACGACGACGGCCATGCGCTCCTGCGATTCGGAGATCGCAAGCTCGGTACCGTCGAGGCCCTCATACTTCTTGCGCACGGCGTCGAGCTCGATCTCGAGGCCGTCGGCCAGCTCGCCGATGGCGACAGACACGCCGCCCGCGCCGAAGTCGTTGCAGCGCTTGATGAGGCGGGTGACCTCGCCGTTTCGGAACAAGCGCTGGATCTTGCGCTCTTCGGGCGCGTTGCCCTTCTGGACCTCGCTCGCCATGGTGGTGAGGGACTTCATATCGTGGCTCTTCGACGAACCGGTCGCGCCGCCGATGCCGTCACGGCCCGTGCGGCCGCCGAGCAAGATAACGACGTCGCCCGGGGCGGGACGCTCGCGCACAACGTTCTTGGCGGGCGCCGCGGCGACGACCGCGCCGCACTCAAGGCGTTTGGCAATGTAGCCCTCGTGGTAGAGCTCGGCGACATGGCCCGTGGCAAGGCCGATCTGGTTGCCGTAGGACGAATATCCCGCCGCCGCGGTCTGCGCCAGCTTGCGCTGGGGGAGCTTTCCGGGAAGCGTCTCCGCGAGCGTCTTTCGCGGGTCGCCGCCGCCGGTGACGCGCATCGCCTGATGGACATAAGCGCGGCCGGAGAGCGGGTCGCGGATGCAGCCGCCGATGCAGGTAGCAGCACCGCCGAAGGGCTCGATCTCGGTGGGGTGGTTGTGCGTCTCGTTTTTAAACATCAGCAGCCAGTCCTGCTCCTCGCCGTTCACCTTGGCGGGAACGTGGATAGAGCAGGCGTTGATCTCCTCGCTCTCGTCGAGTTCGGGGAGAAGGCCGCGTTTCTTGAGCGTCTTGGTGCCGATGGTCGCGATGTCCATGAGCGTCTGGGGGCGCTTGGCGGCCTTCTCGAGGCCGTAGACCTCCTCGCGCGCGGCGAGGTAGCGGTCATACGCATCCTTGACGGCGGGATTCTCGATGCTGACCTCGTCCAAATGCGTAGAGAACGTCGTGTGGCGGCAGTGATCGGACCAGTAGGTGTCGACGACGCGCACCTCGGTCACGGTGGGGTCGCGGTGCTCTTCGTCGCGGAAATAGGCCTGCAAGGTCTTGAGGTCGTCTAAGTCCATCGCAAGGCCCATGGACGAAAGAAGCGCCGAGAGCGCCGATTCATCCATCGCGATAAAGCCGCCAACCGACGCAACAGGCTTGGGCTCCGTCAGGTTTTCGGCAAGCGTCTCGGGCTTTGCAAGCGAGGCCTCGCGACTCTCGACAGGGTTGATAACGTGGTGCTTGACGGCCTCGACGTCCTTTTCAGAGAGCGTGCCGTAGAGCGCGTAGACCTTCGCCGTGCGGATGCGCGGGCGCTCGCCCTGACTCAGGAGCTGGATGCACTGCGCCGCGCTGTCCGCGCGCTGGTCAAACTGGCCGGGCAGCGGCTCGACAGCAAAGACGGCGGCAGCGCCGCTCGCGTCGATCTCCCCGCTCGTCAGGTCGAGCTGCGGCTCGGAGAAAACGGTATTTGTGGCATAGGCAAAGAGGGCCTCGTCGATGCCCTCAACGTCGTAGCGGTTCCAGATGCGCACGCTTTCGAGACCCTTGAGGTCCAGAAACGAGCGGCAGTCGGAAAGAAGGCTCGCGCACTCGGGCGCAAGGCCGGGCTTTTTTTCAACACAGACGCGATAGACCATTTACTCTCTCTCCTTTTGCGCGGCGAGGGCTCGGCGGCCAATGTCGCTGCGGCAATATTTGTTGGCAAAATCGACCTCGGACGATAAGCGGTAGGCCTCCTTCACGGCTTCTTCCAGCGTGGGGGCGACGGCGGTGACGCCGAGCACGCGGCCGCCCGCGGTCAGGAGCTTACCGCCGTCTTTCTTCGCACCCGCAACGTAGGTGTGCGCGGCGGCCTCTTCGCTCATCGTGATGGGGAAGCCGCTCTCGTACTTCTTGGGGTACCCGTTCGAGGCGAGGACGACGCAGCAGGCGGAATCGGTCGAAAATGCAACGTTCACGTCCTTGAGCGTCCCGTTCGTCGTGGCCTGCATAACGCTCAGCAGGTCAGAGGAAAGCAGCGGCAGCACGACCTGCGTTTCGGGGTCGCCGAAGCGGCAGTTGTACTCCACGACCTTAGGGCCGTTCTTCGTGAGCATAAGGCCGAAATAGAGGCATCCCTTAAAGGGGCGGCCCTCGGCCTTCATCGCGCGGATCGTGGGAAGGAAGATCGTTTCCATGCACTCTTCCGCGATCTCCTTGGTGTAGCAGGGGTTCGGCGCAATCGTGCCCATGCCGCCGGTGTTCGGGCCCTTGTCGCCGTCGAGCGCGCACTTGTGGTCCATGGAAGACACCATGGGAACAACGGTTTCGCCGTCGGTAAAGCTCAGAACGGAGACCTCGGGCCCCTCCATGAACTCCTCGATGACGACACGCGCGCCGCTCTGACCGAAGGCCTTGTCCTCGATCATGGAGCGGACGGCGGCTTTTGCTTCCTCCACCGTCTGCGCGACGATGACGCCCTTGCCGAGTGCCAGACCGTCGGCCTTGACGACGATGGGCGCGCCCTGAGAATCAATATAGGCGCAGGCAGCGTCCGCGTCGGTGAAGAGCTCATACTTTGCCGTGGGGATGCCGTACTTTTTCATCAGGTCCTTGGAAAATGCCTTGCTCGCCTCGATGACGGCGGCCTTCTTGTCGGGGCCGAAGCAGGGAATGCCCGCCTCGCTCAGCGCGTCCACCGCGCCGAGGGCCAGCGGATCGTCCGGCGCGACGACGGCGTAGTCGATCCGGTGCGCCTTGGCAAATTCAACCTGCGCGGGGATGTCCTTTGCGCCGATCTCTGGCACGCAGACCGCGTCGGCGGCGATGCCGCCGTTACCGGGCAGGCAGTAGATCTCCTCGATCGCGGGATTTTCTTTTAACTTCTTGATAATGGCGTGTTCGCGGCCTCCGCCGCCGATGACCATGAGTTTCATTCGTTTCGTTCCTCCTTTTAGTGATGGAACAATCTCTGTCCGGTAAAGGCCATGGTGATGCCGTATTTATTCGCGGTCTCGATGACGTTGTCGTCGCGGATCGAGCCGCCGGGTTCCGCGATGTAGGTGACGCCGCTCTTTCTCGCGCGCTCAACATTGTCGCCGAATGGGAAGAACGCGTCGGAGCCGACGGTCACGCCGCTCTGGCGGGCGACCCAGTCCTTACGCTCCTGCACCGTCAGCGGCTCGGGGCGCTCCTTGAAGACGCGCTGCCATGCACCGTCGGCCAAAACGTCGTCACACTCATCGGAAATATAAACATCGATGGCGTTGTCGCGGTCAGGGCGGCGGATACCGTCCACAAACGGCAGCGCAAGTACCTTCGGGTGGCGGCGGAGATACCAATTGTCCGCCTTGCTGCCGGCGAGACGCGTGCAGTGGATACGGCTCTGCTGGCCCGCGCCCACGCCGATGGTCTGGCCGTCCTTGGCGTAGCAGACGGAGTTCGACTGCGTGTATTTGAGCGTAATGAGCGAAACGATCATGTCGCGCTTCGCGTCATCAGGAAGGTTCTTATTTTCGGTGACGATGTTCGCAAGCAGCGACTCGTCGATCTTACAGTTGTTATGCCCCTGCTCGAACGTGACGCCGAAGACGTCCTTCTGCTCCTGCGGGGCGGGAATGTAGGCGGGGTCCATCTGCACGATGTTGTACTTGCCGCCCTTTTTCGTCTTCAGGATGGCGAGCGCCTCCTCGCTGAACGAGGGGGCGATGATGCCGTCGGAGACCTCACCCTTCAGATACTCCGCCGTCGCGGCGTCACACTCGTCGGAGAGCGCCGCCCAGTCACCATAGGAGCAGAGGCGGTCCGCGCCGCGGGCGCGGATGTAGGCGCAGGCGATGGGAGACAGCTCCTTGTCGGTATCGACGAAGTACATCTGCTTCTCAATATCGGTCAGCGGCTTGCCCAGCGCCGCGCCGGCCGGAGAAACGTGCTTGAAGGAAGCCGCTGCCGGCATGCCGGTCGCCTTCTTGAGCGCGCGGACGAGCTGCCACGAGTTGAAGGCGTCGCAGAAGTTGATATAACCCGGCTTGCCATTGAGAACCTCGATGGGGAGCTCGCCCTCGGTCATGAAGATGCGAGCCGGCTTCTGGTTCGGGTTGCAGCCGTACTTTAAGGCTAATTCTTTCATAAATAGTCCTTTCTGCTCATCAGATCGCAGTTATTCTGCGTTCTTGTTGCGGATCTCCTGCTCATATTCGCCGGTCTCGAGGTCGACGTAGCGGACGAAGAGCGAGACCTTGTTCTGCTCGTTGAGGCTGTTCCAGAGCAGGTTGGTGAATTCCTTGATCGGCAGCTCGATGCGGATGCACTTCGGCTCGCCGCGGAACGGGGGCAGCGGGTCGCCGTCGCACTGGTAGGTATGGATGAAGTGACCCAGACCGGCAACCGGCTTGTCATACTCGTAGAAAAAGCGCTTGTTCGCGGTGCGGTCCGAGGTGAAGTTCTTGAGGATGGACAGGCTGTAGGAGCCGTCCGGGTTGACCACGCCCGAGATGCGGGAGGTATAGTTCGGGGCATCCGGCTCAAACTGACGGGTGCGGAGCGCCTCAAAGTAGCTCTTGCCCTGCTTGAGGAAATCGACGATGGTGTCGGTCTGGTCGCCGTTGGTCACGACGAGCGTGCCGTCATACAGGCGGACCGGATGGTAGATGATCAGCGACGGATCGACCATCTTGGACGGGTCGAACGCCTCGGTGCGGATGCCGTCCTCGGTTTCGGTGAACACGCGGTTGCGGCTGTTCTCCGAGCGGCCCATGATGAAATATGCGATGACATTCTTTTTATTGTCCGACGTGCGGCCGAGAATGATGCCGCGACCCGGATAAGCGTTGCTCATCAGCTCCTGGCCGATGTCAAAAACGTTCTTGCTCATAGCTGTCACTCCTGTCTTGTAACGATAGCGCCGTTGACCGAAAGCCGGCCGGCGCAGAAATCCGACACTGCCTGCGGCAGCAGGATCCATTCCGCCTGCTGCATCACGCGCTTCTGAAGCACCTCCGGGGTGTCTCCCGGCTCGACCTCGACGGCCTTCTGCGCGATGATCGCGCCGCCGTCTACGACCTCGCTGACGAAGTGCACGGTCGCGCCCGTGACCTTGACGCCCTTCGCGAGCGCCGCTTCATGCACGCGCAGACCATAGAAGCCCTCGCCACAGAACGACGGGATGAGCGACGGATGGACGTTGATGATGCGGTTTTCGTACTTTGCGCAAAAGCTGTCGGGAAGCACGGTCATAAAGCCCGCAAGGACGATAAGACCGATGTTCTTCTCGCGCAGCAGGGCGTCAAGCGCCTCGCCGTAGCACTCCGCCGAAGCGTATTCCTTCCGGCGCAGCACGGCGGTTTCGATGCCCGCCTTCGCCGCCCGCTCGAGCGCATAGGCGTTCGGGTTCGAGGAAACGACGAGCGAAATGCTGCCGTTTTCGATTTTCCCCGCCGCCTCGGCGTCGATGAGCGCCTGAAGGTTCGTGCCGCCGCCCGAAACCAGAACTGCAATATTAGTCATGTATTGTTCTCCAAAATCTTCGCATTCTGATGCGAATTTCGATGGGAAACGGGCGGCAAAGCGCCCGTTTCCGTCTGTCGTTAAGATTCACTCCTACGCAGATTGTCGGCGAAACGTCAGTTTCGCGACAGTCTTATACCAGCTCTACACCCTTATCGCCGGCAGTGCACTCGCCGATGACGAACGCCGTCTCGCCCGCAGCGGAGATCGCTGCGACGGCACGGGAAACGTCCTCTGCTGCGACAGCCAGAACCAGACCTGCGCCCATGTTGAACGTATTGTACATATCGCGCTCCGGGATCTTGCCGGTCTTTGCGATCAGGTCGAATACCGGCGGAACCGGAACGGCCTTCTTCTCGATCTTCGCGACGATGCCCTCCGGCAGCATGCGCGGCACGTTCTCATAGAAGCCGCCGCCGGTGATATGGCTGATGCCCTTGACGTCTACCTTGCCGATGAGCGACTGGATCGCCTTGACGTAGATCTTGGTCGGGGTCAACAGCTCCTCGCCGAGGCTCTTGCCGAACTCATCGATATAGCGGCGGACCGACTTCTCGTTGATGCCGAGGGTCTTGCGCACGAGGGAATAGCCGTTGGAATGTACGCCCGAGGACGCAACGCCGATCAGCGCATCGCCCGGCTTGATGGTCGTGCCGTCGATCATCTTTTCCTTATCGACCATGCCGACCGAGAAGCCGGCCATGTCGTACTCGTCTACCGGATAGAAGCCCGGCATCTCGGCGGTCTCGCCGCCGATCAGCGCGCAGCCTGCCTGACGGCAGCCCTCTGCGATACCGGAAACCATCTGTGCGATCTTTTCGGGCTGGTTTTTGCCGACTGCGATATAGTCGAGGAAGAACAGCGGCTGTGCACCGCAGCAGGCGATGTCGTTGACGCACATGGCAACGCAGTCGATGCCGACCGTGTCATGCTTGTCCATCAGGAACGCCAGCTTGAGCTTGGTGCCCACGCCGTCCGTGCCGGAAACCAGAATGGGGTCGGCCATGCCCTTGAACTCCGGGCGGAACAGACCGCCGAAGCCGCCGAGCGTACCCATGACGCCCTTGACGTAGGTGCTCTCGACCATCGGCTTCATCAGCTTGACTGCCTCGTAACCTGCGGTGACGTCTACACCGGCTGCCTTGTAGCTTTCAGAACGGCTCTCGCTCATATTTACACACTCACTTTCATTTACTCTTTGTTGCTGAGAGGGATTTCCATCTCAAACATATTCTTCTCCGCCTCATCGGGTACCGGAATGGGGTACTCGCCCGAGAAGCAGGCATCACAGAAGCCGAGCTTGCAGCCGACCGCGATCTTGCGGCAGGCCTCGAGCGACAGGAAGCCGAGCGAGTCTACGCCGATGATCTCGCGCATTTCCTCAACCGTGCGATTGTGGGCGAGCAGCTGGCTGCGCTCGGGGATATCCGTGCCGAAGAAGCAGGGATGACGGAACGGGGGCGCGGAAATGCGCATATGGACCTCGGCCGCGCCTGCGTCGCGCAGCAGCTTGACCAGACGGCCGCAGGTCGTGCCGCGAACGATCGAGTCGTCGACCATGATGACGCGCTTGCCCTCGACCGCGGTGCGCAGGGCGTTCAGCTTGAGGCGCACCGAGCGCTCGCGCTTGTCCTGACCCGGCTGAATGAAGGTACGGGCGATATAGCGGTTTTTAATGAGACCGACGCCGTACGGGATGCCCGAGAACTTCGCGTAGCCGATGGCCGCCGGGATGCCCGAGTCGGGCACGCCGATAACGACGTCCGCGCCGACCGGATGCTCAATGGACAGATACTTGCCGGCCTCCTGACGGGCAAGCTCGACCGACGCGCCGTCGATGATGGAGTCCGGACGGGCGAAATAGATATACTCAAATACGCAGGCGGAGGTATTGCACTTGATGTCGCAGTGCATCGAGCGCAGCTCACCGTTTTCAACGACGCAGACCTCACCCGGCTCCACGTCGCGGACGAACTTCGCGCCGAGCGCGTCGAGCGCGCAGGTCTCGGAGGCGAACACGTAGCAGTCGCCGTCCAGCAGACCGATGCAGAGCGGACGGAAGCCGTGCGGGTCGCGGGCCGCGATGAGCTTGCGCGGCGACATGACGACGAGCGAATACGCGCCCTCGATGCGCTTCATGGTGCTCAGCACGGCCTCCTCGATGGAGGCGCACTTGAGGCGCTCCTTGACGATGGTGTAGACCAGGACCTCGGTATCGTTCGAGGAGCGGAAAATACCGCCGTCAAGCTCGATCTCGCGGCGCAGCTCGCCTGCGTTTACGAGGTTGCCGTTGTGCGCGACGGCGAGGTTGCCCTTTACATGAGTGATGGAGATCGGCTGCGCGTTTTCGCGGCGGGTGTCGCCGGTAGTCGAATAGCGGACATGGCCGATCGCCATGGAGCCCGGCATCCGGTCGAGCGTTTTCTGGTCGAAAACGGCGCTGACCAGACCGACATCCTTATGGCAGTGAATGACGCCGTTCTTGTTTACGGCAATGCCGGCCGCCTCCTGACCGCGGTGCTGCAAAGCGAAAAGCGCGGTGTAGGCATCGTGCGCGGCAGAGATTTCCTTGCCCTCGGGCGCCGCGATACCGAATACGCCGCATTCCTCGTGCACCTTGTCAAACGGGGGCCTGCTCTGTCTTTTGATACGATATTTCATAAAATAATTAGCCTTTTCCTGTCCGTGCGCGCGGCTTACTTGCCCATGACGCGCTTCATGATCTCCTGATATGCCTCTTCGACACCGCCCAGATCGCGGCGGAAGCGGTCCTTGTCGAGCTTCTCCTTAGTGGTCTTGTCCCACAGGCGGCAGGTATCCGGGGAGATCTCGTCCGCCAGAACGATCTTGCCGTCGGCGGTCTTGCCGAACTCGAGCTTGAAGTCAACGAGGATAACGTTCAGCGAGTCGAAGTACTGCTTCATGACCTCGTTTACCTTGAAGGCCATGGACTTGATGGTCTCGATCTCCTCGCGGGTCGCTGCCTTGAGCGCTACCGCATGGTAAGCGTTCATCAGCGGGTCACCCAGATCATCGTTCTTGTAGGAGAACTCGATGGTCGGCTCGTCGAATACGATGCCTTCCTCAACGCCGAAGCGCTTTGCAAAGGAACCGGCGGAAATGTTTCGGATGATGACCTCGAGCGGTACGATGGAAACCTTCTTGACCAGAGTTTCGCGCTCGGAGAGCTGCTCGACGAAATGAGTCGGCACGCCCTGCTTCTCCAGCAGCTGGAACATATGGTTGCTCATGACGTTGTTAATGACGCCCTTGCCGGCGATCGAGCCCTTCTTGAGGCCGTTGAATGCGGTCGCATCGTCCTTGTAGTCTACGATGACCAGGTTCGGGTCGTCGGTTGCGAATACCTTCTTAGCCTTGCCTTCGTACAGCTGTTCTTTCTTTTCCATGTCCAATTCCTCCATTTTAATATATGTGTGTTAATTTGAAACTACTGCGGGACCGGAAGCGCTGCTCCCGGTCAGCGTTTGCAGGTTGTACGCCGCGCCGTCAATGGAAGCGGCGGAGCGCCTTTACCTCGCCGGGGATACGGGGTTACGCGAACTGTGCGCGAACCTTTTCGTCCTTTGCGGTCACTTCCGCTGCCATGTCGGCCTTGAAAGCCGCGAGTTTGGCTGCGAGAGCCTCATCCGACAGCGCGATCATCTGCGCTGCGAGGATGGCTGCGTTGTCCGCGCCGTCGATCGCAACCGTTGCGACCGGGATGCCCTTTGGCATCTGCACGATGGAAAGCAGGCTGTCCATGCCGCCCATCACGCTCGTCGCCATCGGAACGCCGATGACCGGGAGCGTGGTGTAGGCTGCGAGAACGCCGCCCAGATGCGCTGCCTTGCCCGCCGCCGCGATGATGACGCCGAAGCCCTCCGCCGCCGCATTTTTCGCAAGCTGCTCTGCGACAGCCGGGGTGCGGTGTGCCGAGCAGATGCGGACCTCAACGGGAATGTCGAAGGACTTCAGGCGATCGATGCATTTTCCCATCACCTTGAGATCGCTGTCCGAGCCCATGACGACCAGAACCTTTTTCATGTAAAAATTCCTCCTCAAAAACAAATCAGGACACGGAGATATACCCGTGTCCTAAAGATGCTCAATTAGCTGCACCGATGCCAAAAAAATTGCAGTAATCCCCGAAAACGCAGAACTGTGCGATTGCATTTCGCTTTAAGAATACGCTGCCGGTCATGTGCTGCACCTCTTTCCTGAAACTATCGGTGGTGTTACAACAATATTCTATCGAATTAAACCTTGCAATGCAAGGCTTTTACACGTTTTTTCTTTTCTTTGTGCAAATGCCCAAACTTACCCGTTACTTTTCCGGGCTTTCGTGCAGAACGCCCTTTTTATACAGAACGTCCTCCATCTGCCGGACACGCTCGGTCCACGAACACTGCTCGCCGTAGGCAAGGCGCTTTTCGACCTTTTCCGGCGCATTTTCTCGTGCCGCCTCGTCGCACAGCGCGAGAAATTCGTCCGCATCATGCGCGATATACACCACATCCCTGAAATCCTCGACCTGAAGCGGCTCACGGGTCGAAACGACCGGCTTGCCGGTGGCGAGGTACTCGTAGAACTTGAGCGGCGAAACGTCCTTGGAGAGCGCGCCCGCACGGAACACGTTCAGGCAGACGTCCATCTGCGAGAGGTACGCCGGAAGCTCGGGCTGCGGCACAAGGCCGTGGAACACGATATTTTTGTACTGCTTGAGGTGCGACAGGTCAACGCCCGGCAGCGTGCGGCCGATGAGGAAAATCGTGGCGTCCGGACGCTCCTTCGCGAGTTTTTCGATGAGCGCATAGTCGATGCACTCCTGAAGCATGCCGACAAAGCCGTAAACCGGATGCTTGAGGTCTTTCATGTCCTCCAACCGGTACATCGGTTGTACGTTGAATCCCTCGTTTGTTCTCCAAACCAGCTTTTTATCGAAGTCAGCCCCTTTTAGGTCTGCAATGACTTTGTCCTTCCACTCTTGGGTGGTGTTGGGAGCAAATTCACTGAAAAGCTTTTCGTTTACATTCTCTGCCATAATAGATTTTTATGTATTTATTCTGTAACTGTTTGTTATTAAAAACGAAAGGCAAAATTAGCCGTTTTTGACAATAAAAA
>ERZ837487.3590-NODE-3590-length-13676-cov-3.292269_pt1 | contig 13676 bp, 11 predicted proteins | sample MGYA00519911_ERZ837487 | MGnify/ENA primary metagenome ERZ837487 (study PRJEB31850, sample SAMEA3708818) | human gut metagenome | biome: human gut; feature: human-associated habitat; material: faeces | place: China | collected 2014 ...
GCTGCCGCGCACCTTCGCGGACAGCGCCTTACCGTCCATTCTTACTGCACTCATGTTGTAACTCTCCTTATGTGAAAATGTTTATTTTTCGCCAGTTTCCTCGGTTTTCGGAACTTCCGGAACGTAAAACGCCTTTGAAACCGCAATGCGGCGGTACTGGCGCACGAGAACCGCAATCGCCGCGATACAGCTGATGGCTGCAAGCAGCTGGGACACGCGGACCGGCCCGATGTACAGGCTGTCCGTGCGCAGACCCTCGATCCAGGCGCGGCCCGCGCCGTACCACGCGACGTACAGAAACGCCATTTCACCCTTGAATTTGCGCTTTTTCGAGTAGAAATGCAGCAGGATGAAGCCGATGAGGTTCCAGAGGGATTCGTAGAAGAACGTCGGGTGAACCATCGAGCCGCCGTCGATCGTCATGCCCCACGGCAGGATGGTCGGGCCGCCGTGCGCCTCGCCGTTGACGAAGTTGCCCCAGCGGCCGATGCACTGGCCGATGAGCAGGCCGAACGCCGCAAGGTCGCACAGGCTCGCAAACGACAGCTTCTTGACCCGGCTGTACACGAAAAGGCCGATGAGCGTGCCGATAATGCCGCCGTAGATGGCGATGCCGCCCTTCCAGATGGCGATGATTTCGCCCGGGTGCTCGGCGTAGTAGCTCCACTCGAACACCACGTAGTAAATACGTGCGCAGATGATGCCGAGCGGCACGCAGATGATGAGGCAGTCCATCAGGTTGTCCGAGGTGATGCCGAATTCCTTCGTGCGCGAGCTCACGTAGAGCGCCGCCAGAATAAAGCCGGCGCAGATGATGATGCCGTACCAGTAGATGTCCTTTCCGAGCACGGTGCAGGCCACGCGGTTCAGCGTAAACTCCAGTCCGAGGTTCGGAAATCCAATCGTATGTTCCATTTTTCTTCGCTTCCTTTGGGTTATTTGGGTCGAACGACCGACATGGCGGCGCATTCCGGCTGTGCCCAGCGGCGGAACGCCGTCTGCACATCGGCGGGCGTCACGCTCGCAAGGAGCGAGGCGAAATCCGCGTAGTGCTCGCCGGAAAACAGCGCCGTGACCTCCTGACGGGCGTAAGCGTCCGGTACGTCGCACACGCGCAGGTGCAGGCCGTAAATCGCGCGTTTCATGCGGCGGAACAGCGCTTCGTCCACGCCGTCTTGCGCAAGACGCCGCACCTCGGCGAGAATGGCCTCGCGCACGGCTTCCGGGTCGCGGCTCTCGCCGCCGAGGACAGCCGCCGCGCCGTCCGGGATAATGGCGTAATCCGTGTCGAAATCGCGGCCGATGAGCTGCTTTTCGTACAGCGCGGTATAGAGCGGCGAGTTGTCGCCGCACAGCAGCCGCACGGCAAGCTCGCCCGTCAGCATCCGCTTCAGGCGGCTCTCGCCCGGCTGCACGGGCTTGTCCTTGAAGCCGACAAGGAACTGCGGCCGCGACACCTGCATGAACTGGGTAACGGTCGGCTCGCTCACGGCGTTCCGGCGCGTGCCGTAGTGCCGCTCCCCGATTTCCGGGGCGTCCGCCGGGGAAAGCTGCTCCGCCATGCGGCAGACCTGCTCGAAATCCGCCGTGCCGCACACGACGAGCGCCATGTTCTTCGGGCTGTAAAACGCGCGGTGGCAGGTGTAGAGCAGCCCGGGCGTGATACGCGCGATGCTCTCCTCGCTGCCGGGAATGGACACGCGCACGGGATGCTCGCGGTAGAGCGCCCGGAACAGGCCGCAGTAGACCTGCCAGCTCGGGGTGTCCTCGACCATGCGGATCTCCTGCCCGATGATGCCGCGCTCTTTCGCAACGTTTCCCTCGGTAAAATAGGGCGTAAACACGAATTTCAGCAGGATTTCGAGATTTTCCTCGAAGCGTTCGGTGCAGGAGAAGTGATACGCGGTCATGGTGTGGCTCGTAAAGGCGTTCGGGCTTGCGCCGGTGCGGGCGAATTTCTGGAGGGCATTTCCGTCCTCGTCCTCGAACATCTTGTGCTCAAGGAAGTGCGCGACACCGGCTGGGGTGTCGAAGCGCTGTCCCTCGAAGGTAAAGGACGCATCGACCGAGCCGAAATCGGTCGCGAGAATGGCGAACGTCTTGGAAAAGCCGTCTTTGGGGATATAGCAGACGCGCAGGCCGTTCGGGAGCACGCGCTCGCGGACGCTTTCGCGCAATTCGGGATAGTTTCGGGTCATCGTGCCGCCCCCTTCATGAAATAAACCGTGTCGAGCGCGGTGTTCTGCGCGGCGGCAGTCACCTGCTCGGCCGTTACGGCAGAAATCTGCTCAATGCGCTTTTCGGGCGGAATGAGCAGGCCGGCGGCCGCCTGACCGAGCCAGTAGCGCTCAAGCGTCAGCGGGTCGTCGAGCATCGCGCGCCAGCCGTTCGCGAGGGTTTTCCGCGCGGTATCAAGCTCGGCGTCCGTCAGCGCACCCGCGCGGCATTCATCGAGCTGATGCAGGATTTCGTCGCGGGCGACCTCGAAATTCGCGTTTTCGATGCCGGAATTGACGAGCAGCAGACCCTTCGAGGTGACGAACTGGGCGCTTGCGTAGTAGCAGAGCGACTTCTTTTCGCGCACGTTCAGGAACAGCCGCGAGCTGGTCGAGCCGCCGAACGCGGTCTGGAACAGCCAGTACGCCGGGGCGTTATCGCTTCCGAGCCACGCGCCGCCGGTACGGAAGCCGAGCGACAGCTTGCCCTGCGTGACCTGCTCCTCCTCGATGATTTCGCGCGGGGCGGAAGCCGGAGAAGCGAGGACTTCGGTGTGCGGCTGATAGATTGCGCCGGGACGCGGGGCGGCAAGCGGCGTTTCGCGCCACATGGCCTCGATTTCGTCCGGGGTGTGGGTTCCGCAGTAAAAAAGCTCGATTTTCGCGGTGGAAAGCGCCTCGCGCCACGCCGCAAACAGCTTTTCGGCGGTAATTTCGCGCGCGTTTTCTACCGTACCGAAAGCAGACGCGCCGTAGCGCTCGCTGTCGCACATGAGGGCGGTCAGGCGGCGCACCGCCCACGAGCGCGGGTCGTTCCGCAGGGCGGCAATCCGGTCGCAGAGCGCGTTTTTCTCGCCCTCAACGTAATCGGCGGAAAAGCCGCCGCCGGGGAGATACGGTTCGGTGAGCAGGCTCGCGAGCAGGCGGACGAGCCGGGCGGTCAGGCCGTCAGCATCGGGGACGCAGGCCTCGTCGATGCAGTCCGCGAGAAAGCCGATGCAGAGGTTTTCGCCCTCTTTGCGCACGGCGGACTCGATACGCGCGCCGTAAAGCTCGTCGAGCGCCGCGCCGAGCGCGTTCAGATTGGTATATTCGGCGGTTCCGCGGCGCAGAACCTGCGGCAGACAGGCGCGGAGCACGGCGTTCTCTCCGCCGAGCGGCAGCAGCAGCACCGCACGCAGCACCGAGCGTTTGAAGCGGGGCGTTGTCACGCAGGTCAGCGCGACGCCCTCGCTCAGGGTCCTTCGGGTCACTTGTTGCATAATTTCCCTCGTTTCCGGAAGATAATTTTCATCCGTGAATATTATACATGAGTCCGCGCCTTCGCGCAATGTAGATTGCGTGTATTTTGGGGGTGGGAGGAAGGGAAAAAGGACGCAAAAAGCCCCCCGATTTCTCGGGGGGCCTTGGTGTTAATCCAAAGACTTATTCAGTCGGTAGATTACTTAACCTTCTTGCTCAGTTCGCCAGTGGTGTCGATAACAACAATGTTCTTATCCTTAGCGCCCTTGTAGATAACAGCGTTGACCTTGTAGGTGCCATCGCCATTATCCTGAATGTAAGAGGACAGATCCATGTTGTCAGACAGCTGAGTACCAGCATCCTTCTTGCCGTCGTCAGAAGTATCAACGAACAGAATGATAGCATCGTCATCGGTATCAACGGTCAGAGCAACCGGAGTCTCAGCGGTGGAAACAAACTTGTCGCCATCCTTATCCTCTACGTAGTAAACAGTGCCGGTCTTATCGGTGCCGTAGTCGCCGCCGGTAACTGCAACCTTGGTCCACTTATTGGTGGAGCCGCCGTAAACATTATCAACAGTGATCTCGGTCTTGGTGCCGTTAGCAGTCTCGATGGTGCCGTCGATGGAGTACTCGATTACATTGCCGGTGGAAATGTCAGCGGTGTCATCAGTCCACAGCTCAACAGTTTCAGAACCGTTCCATACGTAGTATACGTTGTACTCATCCTCGTCAGCGTTGGTGCCGGACTCCTTGGTGTAAACATAACCATAGTTTACATCAGAGCCGCCTGCCATGCTGTCGTCAGCCAGATCAGCCAGAACAACCTTAGCGTAGTTTACACTGCTGGAGGTATCAGCCAGAATGGTAGCATCAAAAGTAACAGTGTCCTTCCAGTTCTTCAGATCCTTACCGGTGATAACCTTGTAAGAGTCGGTCTTGTAACGAACAAATACGGTTGCGTTATCTTCGATTGCAGAAACAGTGCCAGAAGTGAAGCGCTTGTTCTTGACAGAAGGATCAGAAGAAACCGTGTAAACGTCGTAGCCAGCCTTCTCCTTGGAGGAATCCAGTTCCTTAATCTTGTACTCATCGCCAGACTTGGTGTAAGAAACGAGCTTTGCAGCTACGCCTGCACCCTTCTTAGCGCTGTCGAACTCAGGAATGGTAGAAACAGCCTTGCCGTTCTGATAGTAACCATCGGTCTTCTTGATGGTAACGGTCTCGGAAGAGCCGTCAGCCTTAACGATGGTAGCCTTGAAACGGTTGCCAGACTTGTAAACCTCGGTCATCATGCCGATGTCCTTAGCCTCAGCGTTAGCATCGTCAACCAGTACGAAGTAATCGCCCTTGACAACGATGGAAACAGTTGCGTTCAGCTTGAGCTGGTCTGCATTCTTCATGGTAGAAGAACCAGCCTTCTCGTAGGTCTTGCCGTCGATGGTGATCTTGTAGCCATCATCGGTGGTGTTCTTCTTGGTAGTGGTGATCTTGCCAGTTACGAGATCCAGCTTGGTTACGCCAACATTGCCGTCAGCGGTGTTAACGTCAGCGGTAACTGCTACGTAGTCGTCCTTCTTCAGGTCGGACGGATAGGTAACGTCGTCGGCCTCGAGCTTGGTCTTGAAGGTCGGGTTGTAGTTTACACCATTGTTTGCCTTGTAGGAAACGTTGATGTAGTCAGAGCCAACGTAGGTAACCTGAGCTACTGCGAAAGCCTCAACGTCCAGACGGCTAACCTTAGCGCTGTCGTTGTTGGAAATAGCGGTAGCATTGTAAGCCTTAACGATGCCCTCAGCCTTGTCAGCCCAAGTTGCAACGTCGGTAGCCTTAGCGTCCTGATTGTTGACATATACGCTGCTCTTAGAAGCCAGAGAGTACTTCTTGCCGTCGTACTTCAGCTTGCCGCCGTCCTCGCCGAAGTCGCCTACAACGCCAGTCAGAACGGTGTTGGAGTCGGTCAGAGCGAAGATGCCGTAAACCTTGTCGGTCTCCTTGTACAGAACCTTAACCTTCTGGTTCTTCAGGGAGTAGAAGTCCTTAGCAATCTTGGAGAAGTTCTGCTCGTCGATAACGTTCTTGCCGGACAGAGCGGTGCCGTCCTTCTTGGTGATGTTCTCAACGGTAGCGTTGTAGGTGTCCTTGCCGTCTTCCTTCTGGAAGTAGGTCAGGATGCCTTCAACAGAGTGCAGACCCATGTACTTCTCACCGATGGTCGGGTTGTCGCCGTTGCCATAGTTGTTGGTGGTGTAAGCATCGTCACGCCATACAACGGTGGGAGCATCGATTGCATTGTAGATGAGCTGAGCTGCGTACTGACGCGGGCAAGCGGAAGTGAAGGAAGTGTTTACGTCCTCCAGCAGGCCGTTCTCGTCAGCCAGAGCGTTGGTCTTGGAAGCCCAGTTGATACCTACCAGGCCAGCCTTCTGAGCGTCGTAACCGAGGGTTACGAGCAGCATCTTAGCTGCTTCCTGAGCGGTAACGTTAGCGTCCGGCTTGAACTGGGTTGCAGAAACGCCTGCAATGATGCCCAGAGACTGGCAGTACTTGATGTAGCCAGCAGCCCAGTGGCCCTTGATGTCGGTAAAGGTGGTCTTGTCGTTGTTGTACGCAGAAGCGTCAGAGTTACCAGTGCGCAGCACATAGATCATCTTCGCCATCTCCGCACGAGTTACGGTATCGTTCGGCTTGAAAGAGCCGTCGGTGTAACCGTTGATTACGCCGAGGGATACCAGAGTGTCCACTACATCAGAGTCAACCTTGATGTCGGCCTGATCCGTGAACGCCGCACCGGCGAACATGGTGAATGCGCAAGCAAACGCCAGTACCAGTGCAAGAACCTTTTTGAGATTACGACGAAAATCGCGAAAACGGGGTTTGAGTGCAGAAATTCACCAAAACACCTGATTTTCCCGCACTTTTTCGAAAAACTGCGACCTGTTCGAAATTGGCAATTTGTGGTTTCGAGGCTGCCTTTTCTGCCGCGGACTCGAAAATTTTCATTCGGCATAATCAACAAAGTTTCACGCTGAATTTCTACATCCGAACCCAGACGATTTGGCTGATATGTCGAGAAACTTCGGTTCGGCTTGGCAATAATCCATAAATCGTCAGAAATCCTTCGCGGTTTTCACCAAAAAGCCGCAGAATATTTCATGAAATCTGCCGTTTAATTCGACATTCCGTGCGAGGGAAAATATGCTATAATGAAAGCACATAATCGTTGCGAAATATCTGCATTTCGCGCGAAATCACGCATTCTTCTGCTTTCTGGAGGTGTAATTATGGAGTTATACGACTATCTCTGGCTGCCGGAAAACAAGAGCAATACCGGGTGTTTCAGGCAGAAAATCCAGTTTGGCGAAACTGCCGTGGCGGATAAAATCGCCCGCCGGACGATGCCGTACCTCGCCGTGCTCGGCGTAACGCCCGACATGACCGGCTACTACATGCTCAGCCGCGCGGTCGCGCTGTTCATTATCGGCGGCCGTCAGGAGTCCATTCCGGTTACGATCCTCCCGAAAATCGCGGTGGAAAACGCTCTGACCACGCTGTTTGTGGAGCGTTCCTGCGAGGCCGCCGTGCATTACACATGGCACAACGGCAAGATGACGCTCAGTGCCGGGCATTCCGATGCCGACCTGCTGCATTTTACGGAAATGCCTTCCATCGTGCTGCTGATTGAGCGGCTCGCACAGGTGGTTCTCCGGAACTACGGCGATGAATTTAAAGCGTAAAAGTAGAATGATTCCTCCTGCTGTCCAGCGGACTGCTCCAGTTCGTTGCGCGGGAGGACATTTTTTTGTCTGCCTCCTGCCGCGCGCGCTGCTCGTCGGAGAAGCGCATCATTTCCACGAGCGAGAGGATGAACCGCTTGTTGGACGGCTTCTCGCGGAAGGTCAGGAAAACGCTGTTTTCGTCGTTCTTGAGACCGCGAAGCCCGCCGGCCTTCCACGCGCAAGTAATCGCGTGGCGGATAGAGCGCTCAATCGCATTGGTCGTTTTGTTGTACTTTTCCGCGATGCGCGGGTAAATATCCTTTGTAACCGAGAAAGACGCACCCGGCGCAAGCAGATACTCGGCTACGGCGTCATGCAGGTAGAAATATCCTGCGATATGCGGCGACAGGCCGATTCTATAAAGATAGGGCGTCAGCTGAAAATTGATTTTGGCCGCAACAGAATTGCGCTCATCCAAGGAAAAATTGTTCATCTCTCGATAATCTGTGAAGTACATCATCGAATTGTTGACCTCCGATCAATATATTTTTTCAATGTCAGGCGACACCGCGGCTCTTTTTCCTGCCGCGCTACCGCTGCTGACAAGAATATTATAACATGAAAGATTATGGAGAAAAGAGGGATTTATTTGTCAGAAATCCCAGTGTTTTCTTCTCGTGTCGAAAAATGAAGTGCGATACAGCACCTTGCACAACTCTGCTGTCGAAACACGGCTTTCGGCGTTAAGAACTCGTTGATGAAAACATTAGATGGTCAAAAGCTGTCGGATGCTCTGAGATGGGAGACGATTTCCGGCAAGTGCTGATGCTTCAGAAAATGCGTATTTTCAACCGGCTTCGCATTCAAACATTTTCCAGATATGTCGGTTTCGCTCGAAAAAACGGTGTCAAACATTTTCATCTATATTCAACGGAAAAATTTATTAAAATTCAACAAATCGAGGTTTTCGGACGGCACGGCGCTGCGCACGGCATTATTCTAATCTGCGTCTGCGATATACCGCGTATCCGGCGCATAACAACCCCGCCGCCGCAAGCAGAATAACGCCGATTTTCCTTTTCTCGAACAGCTCTTCCCTGCTGACCGGTGCTGTCGAGGTGAAATCCATGCGGAGAAACGACCGGTCGGCAGCGAATGTTTCTATCCCCGCTTTGGCGGTGCAGATGACCGCCGAGGAGACATACGTCACCATCTGCCCGCTCGGAGCAGCGAACAGCACGGCGCCCTCCGCGTTTGTGAGCACCTCGGTGTACCCTTTCGCCGCAGGCTCAGTCACCTGCGCATACAGCGTCTGCCCGTTCTGCCGGAACGCGGCGCGGATATTTTCGCGCAGAAGCGTGCCGTTCCTGTCGTACAGGCTGGCTGTACGCACGCCGTTCGGCAGGGTGATAACGCAGGCGATTTCGTCCGCCGTGCCGACGCCAAATGCCTCGCCCGTGTAGATTTCGCCCTCCGCCGGGATGTTCAGCGCTGTGCCGCTGTCCAGATTGCAAATCTGCCGCGTGTTCCCGTTTTGCAGCACGCCAAGTGAATTGCTCCCGACCACGTTCGTTACGCCGTCAAATTCGGGCGCAAGCAGCACCGTGCTGTCCTGCCGCACGACGCCCCACTTTCCTGCTTTGGTCTGCACAAGCACACGGTCGAAAGCATCCGTTTTCTCGCCGACAAAGCATTGTACCGCCGCGTACTGCTCAAACGACGCCGCCTGACCGCCTTGGTTCCAGTATGTCACGGTATTCCCGTCCGCCACTGCGGCGAGGCCGGACGCGAGCAGCATGATATCGCCTGCGGTTTTCGTGATTTCCCGGCCGTCCGTATCAATAAGCACTTCTGTCCCGTCCGACGACGCCGTAAACAGCTGCGTGTCGCCGATATCATACGGCTGAATGTCATCATATTGCCCGCTGACACGGGTATTATCATAGTAAAGCGCGTTCTTCCCATCGCGGCTGCCAATCCACAGCACGCCCTGCGCCGTTTCTCGGACTTCAGGCGACACGATATTCCCCACTTCGGTCTGAAACAGGATATTGCCGTCCGCGTCATAAACCGTATCTCCCACGGTAAACGAGCGTTCGTCCGGCGAGACCCCTATCGGCTCTCCGGCACCGGACGATGCAATGACCTTCTTCGTTTTCAGGTCGATGAGGTCAGCGTCCCACAATGTCATATCATCCGGCGAAAAAGTGCCGACTGCAACATCTCCATAGAACTCCACACCATTATATCGGTATGCGGTGAGCTGTTCGCCATCGCGGCTGAAAATCGCATATTTCCCGTCGCGCGGGAGCAGGAAATACGCATCGCGCTCAAGAAGCGTCGGCTGCGGCTGCTCAAGCACGTGTTCGATTGTGCGGAACTCATTCAGCGTTCCCCGCTCGTCCGTATACAGCCGAAGCGTCTGCGTCTGCGCGTCCCAGTCCGCCGCGTATTCCCCGAGTCCGAACAACTGCCCGGCATCGGTCACTTCTTTCCATTCCGGCTCCGCCGCGAACGCCGTGCTCAGCAGCAGCGCGGCCAACGGCAGGCTCAGCAGCTTGTGTATCTTTATTTTCATCGCGTCCTTTCGTCTGTTCTGACTCTATCATAACGTATCTGCCTGTACGTTACAATACAGGCGTGCGCCCCGACGCGCGAAATCCCCCCTCGTCCTCAAAACAAAACCGGCCCTCGGGCGTTAGAGCTTTCGCTCCGACACCGGGGCCGGTTGATATTTTTTTCAGCGTGTCTGCCGCACGGGAACGGCGTTTTTCTCTGCACTTTGCCCACAGAATTACTTCGCGAGCAGCGAGTCCGTCCACGCTTTCACGTCCTCCTGCGCCCCGGCCACGCTGTTGCACAGAATGGGCGCCGCCTGTGCGCGGGCCGCGTTGTCCTGCGGCGCGAAGCGGTTGCCCTCCATGCCCGTTGGAGATGCCGGCTGTTATCCGGTTATCTGCTTCCGATTGCATCTGACGGTAGTTGCTATCGGTCAAGAGTTTTTTTATAAATTTTCTGTGAATTTGAATGAACACAAGGAGATGGCCTGCCGTGTTTTCAATCCGGGTTTCAGGAAAAAGTTCGCTTGCAGTGCATGGAGTACGCTTCAAAGGAGTGCGTACTATTTCTCGGGGAAAATGCGGTATGCCGCCGCGCAGAGCACGTTTTGGTGCTGATTTGTTGGCAAATTGTTGGCAAGCAAAAATTTTCTGCCAACACGCATGGGACAAAAATTTTCAGAGAAGTTGCAGAAACCGATGAAAAAAGCAAAAAAATTCCCGCACCCTCAAACGAAAGTGCAGGAATCCTTGGTGCCGCCAGCCGGAATCGAACCGGCACGGGTTTAACTCCGGGGGATTTTAAGTGTCCGATTCGTGATGATTTTTACGTTATTTTTCGGTAAAATACCGCGAATTATAGACATTTACGAAACATTTTAAGGACTTTAGTGACATCTTCAAACACCTGTTTTCAGCTAAATAAACCCCTAATAAACCCCTAAAATAAACCCCTAAAATAAACCCCTGAATTAAGCCATCAACAGCGGTAAAAAATGAATGCTTTCAAAGTAAGTTGTACTTGCTGTTTTTGTCGAACCCTTTTACCCTATGAATAGGCACTGTCACAGACGGCAGGCGGTTAGCCGCTCCCTTGGGAAAGGGGGGGGATGCGTATGAACAGGAAACTGTTTCGCTTTTTTGTATGCATTGCATCTGTGCTTTTCGTACTTACTATATACGCAAAGTGACCGCCCTACCCTGAGAAAGTAAGCAGTCACTTTGTGCCTCATTCTTTGAGCTAACCGTCTGACGACAGCGCTTCTTTGTATCTTTAGTATAACGACTTTAAGCGAAGTTGCCAAGCCGTCGATAAGGGCGGCTTTTATGTTGGTTTATTCGGTGTATGCGGTGGAGGAGTTGATGGAGATACACTTTGCGGTGCCGTCCCAGTCAACGCCAAAGTTGAGCAGCTTGCCGAGGTCGCGGAGCTTGAAATAGTTGTTACCGTTAATAGTATAAGCAGTAAGATTTGCTACGGAGCCGTTCATGTATACCTTATCAGACGACAGCTTAGCGGTCTGCTGCTTAGCTTTTCCGGTTACCAGTTCGCCACCAACAGAAGTATACGCGGAACCGGGCTTCAGCTCGATGCTCTTGGTAGAGCCGTTCCAAGTTACCTCAAACTGCTTATCGGAACCACTCAGGACCTTAGCGATATCACGCAGTTTGAAGTAGTTGTTGTTATTGATGTTGTATGCGTCGAAAGCAATCTGCTTGCCATTTACCATTACCGTAGCATTGGTTGGCTTGGCAGTTGCTGTAGAAGCAGGTGCTGCGGTTGGGGTAGTTGTTGTGGATTTATTGACACCCATAATCTGACGGTAATCAGTTAATTGCTTTCCGTATTGACTGCAATTATAAACATCATAAAAATTGTTCGTTTCGTCGCCACCAGTTCTCATTCCGGTACTACCGCAAGCCCAGAGACTTCCGTCTGTTGTTATAGCAAGTTCGTGGCCGTCGTAAATATTGCCAAATATGGCGCTCACATTGGTTAAAGTTGATTTTTTCGCAACATTTTTAGAATTGCCTTCGCATCCAGGGAGAACATCTCCATAGCCCCAGATAGAACCATCGGTGGTCACATATACCAAGGAACCATTTGCTTCTTGAGCGGATTTAACATTTTCCGCAAGTTTGATGGGTGTGCGCTGGTTTTCATCATCATTTTGCCAAGGCAAGCAACCCCATCCCCACAGGGCATTGTCGTTCGTAATGGCGTATGAAGCGCGACCGGCATCGGCAATATGTTTTACATTGCTCATGAGTTTGATGGGAATAATAATATCCTTTTCGTTTTCAGAAACCGATTCTCCCAACTGTCCGGTGCGACCACTTCCTATACCATAAAGAGTACCATCTGTCTTGAGAAACAGTGTCGTATCGAAAGAAGAAGCAATTTCTTGAACGTTATCCATCATTTTTACTGGAGTAATAATGGTGGTTCGCCACGAATTGGTAGATACAACATTTGACGGAAGCGATTTCACATCGATTGGAAATGTTTGTTTTTCAATATCTGTTCCCCAACCCCAAAGAGTATTATCCGTTTTGATTGCTAACGCGTTGCTGGCATCAATAATAATGGATCGTACATTTTCTAATTTCTTTTCAAATTTGCCAGTTGTGTTCAAATTAGAAAGAGTAGCGGTCCATAAAGTGTCATCATTTTTAATGATGCCAATATTGTCACAGGTATAATAAAATGATTTTACATTTTCTGCAATTTGCGTAAACGGAGAATAGAAAGTCTTAAGATCTCGACCAGAAGCCCAAAGGGTAGAATCGGATTTAAGAACAATTACAATATCCTTTGTAGAGCAAACACTTACGGCTGTACCATTTGTGAAGGATTGAGGAAGTGTTGTTCTGCCATCTTCAAGAGCACTGGCAAACGGAATAGCAGAAGAACACATCATGGCGGCAGCCATAAGTGCGGCAATGTTTTTCTTTTTCATAGTTTATACGCCTCCGTATCATTCAAAAACTTTAGTCAAATCCAATTCGCAACCGGTCAGAGTAAAGACCTTTGCAGCGGCATCTTCCTTGGTGTAAACAGCAACGGTGCGATACAGTCCGTTTTCCAGTACAAACACCGTTGCATTCTGTTCTTGTGGGGAGATGATCCAGTATTCGGGGACACCGGCCTGCTGATAGCGATTGAGCTTTACCAGACGGTCCGCCTTAGCAGTCGAAGGTGAAAGAATCTCCATTACTACGGTCGGAGCACCAAAACAATACTGCTCGTGCAGTTTCTCGGGGTCGCAAATCACAGCAAGATCAGGAACATAGACAGTGCTCACATCATCCGCGTTCTGATGAGCGCGTTCAGGGAGCAGCACCTCAATCTCAGCAAAAGCGCGACACGGCTTGCCATCAAGGAAGTTGCGGAGCTGCTGGAGCAAAGCCCCCTCTATATTCTGGTGCTGAATGCTTGGACGCGCCTGCATAACAGGTGTACCGTCGAACAACTCATATTTTTGTTCGGTATCCCACGCCAGATAGTCAGCGTAGGTACAATGTGTCGTTTGAGGTAACGGCATAGGCAAGCCCTCCTTTTATCAAGACTGTTGATATTGTTATTATATCACGGACAAGATACGGAAACCAGCTAAAACGTTGTGACTATCAATGAATATGTCAATGGTGGACTGGTAACACCAAAGAGATGGGGCCTCTGCCTTCGCTTGTGGCACACCCCGAACCCTGAGTCAAGGTCAGCAAAATTTTACACCGTGCCGATTATTCGCACGGTGTAAATTTTTGCGCAAGTGGCTCTTAAGAGCCAACCTTGACACAGTTCCCGGCGTGTCTGCAAAAGTATTTAAGCCGTACTCGGAACGAACACGGCGAGGCCCAAAGAAAAATTGTGGAGGTGCTTTTATGAAACAGACAATCAAAACAAGCCGGACGGCGGGATATCTTGAAAAAATGTTCCGC
>ERZ837487.3613-NODE-3613-length-13586-cov-4.954549_pt1 | contig 13586 bp, 7 predicted proteins | sample MGYA00519911_ERZ837487 | MGnify/ENA primary metagenome ERZ837487 (study PRJEB31850, sample SAMEA3708818) | human gut metagenome | biome: human gut; feature: human-associated habitat; material: faeces | place: China | collected 2014 ...
CATCCGTTTCCTCCAGGGAGAGGGCGAGTTTGTTTTTCTGCATTTTCCGGAATTCCAGTAGTTGGTTGATAAGCCTCAACATTCGTTTCGTGCTCTTGTCCATGATCTTCAGGGAGTGTTGCATATCCTTGGAGTGGTTTCCCATGTTGACAATTCTTTCCAAAGCACCTTGAATCAGTGTCAACGGAGTGCGGAATTCATGAGAGATGTTGGTAAAGAATTCCAGTTTATACTCCGTCAGCTGGTTTTCTACGGCGATACGGTTACGCAGCGCATTGAAATTTCTGATAATACGGAAACTGAAGTAACCCGCTATGGCTATCAGAATGGCATAGATCAGGTAAGCCCATCCGGTTTTCCAGAAAGGAGGAGCTATGACGATTTCCATCACATTTTCTTCTCCCCAGATACCGGCGGCGTTGCAGGCTTTCACATGCAGTTCATATTTGCCCGGAGGCAGATTCCGGTAAGTGGCAAAGTTCAGGCTGGAGGGTGAACTCCATTCCGTATCGTATGGAGGAAGACTGTAAGAGTATTTGGATACCCCGTCCAGATAGTTGAAGGTAGAGAAAGAGATCGTGAGTGAACTTTGATAATATTTCAGGTTCAGTTCGTTGATGTAGGGCATCGCTTCCTGTAAAGGCGAATCCTCCACTCCCGGAAGCATGTGCGCACCGTTGATTTGAAGTCCGGTGAAGATAACGGAGGCAGGCTTGTCTAACGTCTCTATCTTGTTGGCATCCAGTACTACCAGGCCATAGTTTGTTCCGAACAATAATTTGCCGTCATTGCTGACGCAAGCGGTGTTTTCACTATATACATTTCCTAAAGTGTAGGAAGAGAAAAAGTAATTCTCTATCTGTTTGGTGGCCGGGGTGAAACGGGAGATGCCATATTCGGTTGCAATCCACATTTTATGGTCCTTATCCTGAACGATGGACTGGACGACTGCATTGGATAATCCGTCTTTTATATCATAGCAATCGAAAGTCAGGTGTTGATAGCTGTCTCCCGGGTGGCAGACTGCGAATCCGGCCCCGGAAGTACCAATCCACATATTACCTTTATCATCGTTCATCAAACAACGGATCTCGTTGCTGGGGAATGTGCCGTTGGCATGATTGTAAATCACGTAATTCTTGGGTGATGCAATCAGTGAATCCGGATGGAAGATATAAATACCGTTGTTGGTGCCTACCCACATGCGTCCGTTCTTGTCCTCTTCGATGACACGGATCCGTTTTTCGCCGTAGTTGTCTTGTAAGAAGTGCTTAAACTGGTAACCGTCGGCAGTCTTAACTGCCAAATTCAATCCTCCACCGAAAGTGCCCAGCCACATACGTCCTTTTCTATCGCGATAAATGGAGTAAACTTGGTCGTTGGATAGAGAGTTAGGGTTCCTGAGGTCATTCTTATACCATTTGTTTGCGCCGATGCGAAGGCCGATTCCTCTCATTCCCAGCCATAAGTTGCCTTCCTGATCTTCGTTCATGCTGTAAACGTTATGGGTGAAGTCTTCTTGGCGGATCACTTTGGTCAGGGCAGAGTTGTATTCGTAAAGGCTACCCATGCGGTTGGCCATGTAGATATTGCCGTTTTGAGTCTGGAAGAGCATACGGATGGTATTCGAGCGGTCGGAACTGTTTTCACCGCTGGGATGAATACGTTGTGTCCCTTTGTTCAGAATTTCCAAATGAGATAAACCCGAGAATTCAGAGCTTACCCAGATACCTCCGGAAAGGTCTTCCATTACAAATTGAAGATAGTTGGAGTTGATGTGGCTGGATTGATTGACTTCGAATGTGAAGTGTTGCAGGTTGCCCGTCGATAACTCATAAGCGTAAAGCCCGTTGCCGTAGGTCGATATCCAGAGAATGTCCCGTGAGTCGTGTACGATGCTGTAACGTTCCACATCGATGTAACCGATATGTTTGGAGGAAAGGAACTGGAAAGGCTTGATTTTGCCGGTGGTTAGGTCGACGTACCATAAATTGCCCGTATAGTTATGTACCCATACATTTTTCTTATTGTCCCTGGTGACAGCGCCATTTTTGATATTCAGTTCCGAGTAACGACTTAGTTTACCGGTCGGAATATCCAGTATATAGCTGCCGTTGACGGTAAACAATACCCATTTATCCTGCAAGAGGAAGTTGCCTGTGACGTGGCCTGTATCATCAAAGCCTTCTGCTAACGACGCAACCTTTTCCAGCTTGTCCGCGGAATAGGTATGACGGTAGATTTCATTTTTATCGGTAATGATACAAGTGTATTTATCATAAGAAATGATGTGTTCCCAGTTCTGTTGTTGCGGGTCAAGATTGTTCGTTTTACCATTCTGATACTTCAATAACCCTTTGTCCGTACCAATCCAGACTTCTCCTTTTGCGCTTTCCAAAACGAATTGTACTTTATCGGAAGGCAGATTGCCTGATTTCTCTTTATACGCCTGCGATGAAAATTTGCAGTCCTGATAAACGACTCTGCGGCAACCGTTTTGATTATGCCATAACCAAATAGAGTTGTCGGAAAGGATAATGAATTTGGAATAGTTTTCCTTGTATTCCCCATTTCCGGTGAAATCCACAAAACAGCCATGACGTAAATCATAGCAACTGATAAAAGAAGAAATTGTTGAAATCCACATGAAGCCGTTCGGGTCTTCTTCCATGCTTCGGATACGGGAATCGGCTAATGAGAGTGGGTTATTTATATCCGGATAGATATTGACGAAAGAATTGCCGTCATAATAACTTAATCCGTTGAGAGTTCCCAGCCAGATAAATCCTTTACTATCCTGCATCATATAGCGGGTCGAATTATTTGCTAATCCATCTCCGGTAGTCAGTTTATTGGAGCGAATTTCCACGGAGGCCGACAGTGGATAGAGATAAAGCAATAAAAGCGATAATATAAGGAATGTATTCTTCTTCATAGTGGATTTATATGTGTTATATGCAGGCAAAGATAGTTATTTCTTTGGATTTTAAACAAATCTGCCCTTCGTATAGTAAAATACCAAGGGCAAGAGATGTGTATTTGTGGTTGGCGCTGATACTTTTAGTATAACACTTACTTGAATTGATATCCTCTGAAAGTACCTTTCATCTTTATAAGGTCCGGTCCGAAATAGAATCCCGGTTGTGTTGGCTGGTTATAGCCTACATTTTGGGTAGCGATACTGATTCTGTATATCGGTTCTTCAAGGAAGGTGTGGAATCTGTATTCGGTCGGGATAGTCGATACGTAGAGCCGGAGAGAAGCGTTGTCCTCGGAGCGTACGAGTACTTCTTCCCGCCAGTCGCCTATAATGTCACCTTGGAGACAAGGATTCGATTTCGTTCCATTGTTGAAAAGAGTTCCTGTGAATTTGACAAGCGGAACAAACTTTTTGTTTTCCCAGTCGTATTTAATAATCATGTTTCTATCCAATAGTTCGCGTAATAGGTCTCCATCCCACCAGACAGCCATATTGGTCGGCATATTTCTCATTTTAGGGGCTATGATTTCTCCTTTTACGTTTCGAATTCCTTGTGAATCTCCTGACCACATTTCCACACCCGGATGAGTCGGGTCAATGTCGGCGGCCATACAACGTCCTACATCGGTATTGCTTTTTAGCTGAAACAACACTTCTCCCGTTGCAGCATCTCTATAAGTGGAGCCGTCACGTTTGTTTTCATGGCAGTCCCACACTTGCAGACCTTTTCGTGAAGGGTCAAAATGTGTCAGGTGGATGGCGTCTCCATGTCCCATTCGGGTAGAATAAAGTCCTTTGCCGTTGTGGTCGATAGCACAGGAACCGTAAATGATTTCGTCGCATCCATCACCATCCACATCGCCTACACGCAGATTGTGGTTTCCTTGTCCGGCGTACTGCTCACATCCGGGATGGTTACTGTCGAATACCCAACGGGTCTTCAGTTCTTTTCCGTTCCAGTCGAAGGCAGCCAGAACAGTACGTGTGTAGTAGCCTCGGCACATGACAACACTTGGGTGTACTCCGTCAAGATAGGCTACACAAGCCAGGAAGCGGTCGCTTCGGTTACCTTTTGCGTCTCCCCAGTCGGCAACGTTGCCGCGGGCAGGGATATAGTCGATGGTATGTAAGGCTTCACCGGTGTCTCCTGAAAAAACAGTCAGGTATTCCTTACCTTTCAAGATACGTCCTTGTTTCATCATTTGATTCTTGCTTTGGTCAAAGGTACCGGCTTCGCGATAGTCTGCATCGGCATTTCCAATTACTTTTCCTTTTCCGTCCACTGTTCCGTCGGCAGTCCGCATCACTACTTCCGCTTTGCCGTCGCCATCCAGATCATACACCATGAATTGAGTATAATGAGCTCCTGCACGTATGTTTTTACCCAAGTTGATGCGCCATAGCTGTTCTCCGTTCATTCGGTAACAATCGATGTATACTTCGCCTGTATAGCCTTCATGTGCATTGTCGTGTGAATTGCTGGGATCCCATTTGAGGATAATTTCGTATTCGCCGTCACCGTCTACGTCACCGATGGAAGCATCATTGGGACTGTACGTGTAGGTATCACCTGCCGGAGTTATTCCGTCTGCCGGTTTTTGCAGGGGAATTTCCAGATAGCCGAGAGGCGCGTTTTCCGGGAGTGTGTATGTACCGTCAATGTGATGCGTCTCCTTGCCTTTTAGAACAGGACGTACTTCATAAACAGCCGTTTTCTGACTGTTCTTCTTATCACGGAACAGGGTGCTGACAGTGATGGGAGTGTCTGTCAATTTCTTCCCGTCTCTGTATACGTTGAAACCGGTTTGTATCGGATCGGAAGAAAGATACCTCCACGAAACGATTACTTCTGAAGGGTTTTTGCGAATGGCAACTACGCCGCGGTTTAGTTTCTCCCGTTGTAACTTTGAGTAGTTATAACCAGGTTGTGCTGTCATTGTTGCAACAGGCAGCAACATGAATATGCACAATAGATAAATTGCAATTCTTCTCATATTTGTTTCATCGGTTTGGACCTTATTATATTTATTCACTCGCAAAATTACTCCTTTTTTGAATGTATGAAATGGAGAAATGTACAAAGACTATATACAATTGTGCACCCTTTCAAATTAATTGTCCGTATGATATAATATTCTATCTTTTGCGTACATTCGTCCATTACCTCTTTGATGATATGCGATAATTTTGCAACATGAACTAAAAGAAGTAATTATGAAGTATCTTTTATCTATTGTACTATTGGCCTTGATTGGTGTTACAACTCCGAAAAAGACAATTCCCGCTTATGATTGGGGAAGTGTGTCTGCAAAGCCGGATTTATCGTGGGCCGATCAAGTGGGGGCGCGGAGGACTCCGGAAAACACAGAATGGGATGCCGGAAAGTTCGGGTTGCGGAATGACACTTCCGTATTTAGTACTCCTGCTATCCAGGCCGCTATTGATGCTTGTCACCAACAGGGAGGAGGCACGGTAGTTGTTGCCCCGGGGTATTATAAAATAGGTGCTTTGTTTATCAAGAGTGGTGTGAACCTGCATCTTAGTAAAGGTACTACTTTGCTTGCGAGTGATAATATTCAGGACTATCCGGAATTTCCTTCCCGCATTGCCGGTATCGAAATGACATGGCCTTCGGCTGTTATCAATATAATGGATGCGGAAAATGCTGCTCTTACGGGGGAAGGTTTTATCGATTGCCGCGGAAAAGTATTCTGGGATAAATATTGGGCGATGCGGGAGGAATATGAGAAGAAGAATCTGCGCTGGATTGTGGATTATGATTGCAAGCGGGTGAGGGGAGTACTGGTTTCCAACAGCAAGCATATCACGTTGAAAGACTTTACGTTGGTGCGTACAGGATTCTGGGCTTGTCAGATTTTGTATTCGGATCATTGTTCGGTGAGCGGACTTACTATTAATAATAATGTAGGAGGTCACGGACCAAGTACGGATGGCATTGATATTGATTCATCCACCAATATTCTGGTAGAAAACTGTGATGTGGATTGCAACGATGATAATATTTGTATTAAGGCAGGGCGTGACGCGGATGGACTGCGTGTGAATCGTCCGACGGAGAATGTGGTGGTTCGTAACTGTATCGCCCGTAAAGGTGCGGGCTTACTGACTTGCGGAAGTGAGACTTCCGGTTCTATCCGCAATGTACTGGCTCATGATTTGATAGCGTATGGCACAGGAACGACATTGCGTCTGAAATCATCCATGAACCGTGGCGGAACGGTCGAGAATATCTATATGACGCGTGTTGAGGCTGATAGTGTGACTCATATCCTGTCTGTCGATTTGAACTGGAATCCGAAATATAGTTATTCTGCCTTGCCGAAAGAATATGAAGGAAAAGATGTTCCTGAACACTGGACTACTATGTTGACTCCGGTAGAGCCGAAGGAAAAGGGGTATCCTCATTTTCGTAATGTGTATTTCTCTCACGTAAAAGCAGACGGAGCAAAACGTTTTATTTCCGCTTCGGGATGGAACGCAAGTCATCGCATCGAGAATTTTTATCTGTCTAACATTAATGCGGAGGTGGAATCTGTCGGAAAGATAACTTATGGAAAGAATTTCCAGTTACAGGATATTCATTTGACAGTAAAAGATAAAAGCCGATTGCGGCAAACGGATAATATAGATAGTAAGATTGAGATTAATTACAAATAATTCTCCTTACAGGCAGGAAGCTCTTGACAAAGCCTTTTTTATGTTGTATATTTGTAGGTGTGAATATCAATGGATAAAAGGTTTGATTAAAAAGAATGAAAAAGAAACTAGTACAATGTGATGACAATATATCAGGGAGTCCTTACAGTAGTTAAGCTGTGAGAGTTTCTGTATGAGCCAAAGGCTGCGAATCTTTATGGGATTTGCAGCCTTTTTTGTTGCGAAAAATCACGGTTATATCCTTAATTCGGAGATTCATCGTTTATAATAAACTTGGATACCGTTTATAATAAACTCTTCAATAGTTTATTAAGAACGTTGACGAAGATTATGAAAGAAGAGTCATCTTTTTTCTTTTTGGGTTCAAGATAAATTATGCTTTATCTTGGATATGTTATGAAAAGTAAATGATATAGACGTCGTTGTCACAAAATTCTATTTTTTGCGTACGATATTACAGCTCCTATGATATAAAAAACAGTAGCTTTGCTGCTACATAATACTTAATATACTATGAAACGTATTAGCCTTCTTCTTTTTTTTATAGGATGTTTCCTCTTTTCTCTTTCGGCTACGAATTATTTTGTGGCTACTAATGGAAGCGATTCAAACAGTGGGACGATTGATAAGCCTTTTGCCACGTTGGGCAAAGCACAATCAAAAGTGATGGCAGGAGATACTGTATATATCCGGCAAGGTACATATCGAGTGACGGAAGCAGAGATAATGGAACATTATACTGCGGGAAGTACTACTTGGAGCCGGGTATTTAAAATGTCAAAGAGTGGAACTGGACCGGACAAACGAATTTGTTACTCCGGTTATAAAAATGAGCGTCCGGTTTTTGACCTTTCGGCGGTAAAGCCGGAAAATGAACGTGTTATTGTGTTTTATGTAAGCGGCTCTTATTTGCATTTCAGAAATATAGAGGTGGTGGGAACACAAGTTACTATTGTGGGACATACCCAGTCCGAATGTTTCCGCAATGAAGGGGGAAGTGATAATATCTACGAACATCTGTCGATGCATGACGGTATGGCGATCGGTTTTTATATAGTGACGGGTAAGAACAATCTGGTGCTGAATTGCGATGCCTATAATAATTATGATCCTGTATCCGACGGCGGTAAAGGTGGAAATGTAGATGGATTCGGTGGACATCTCACTTCTCCCCAATATACGGGCAATGTATTCCGGGGGTGTCGTGCGTGGTATAACAGTGATGATGGTTTTGATTTGATTAACTGCCAGGCGGTTTTTACCATTGATAACTGTTGGTCTTTCTTGAATGGATATACGAAAGACGGGGGTAAAGCTGGTGATGGCACTGGGTTTAAGTCCGGGGGATATGGGATGAGTGATAGTCCTAAAGCACCAAGTGTGATTCCTATGCACATTGTTCAGTACTGCCTTGCTTATATGAATAAGAATAAGGGGTTTTATGCCAATCATCATTTAGGAGGAATAGCGTGGTATAATAATACGGGTTATCAGAACCCGTCCAATTTCTGTATGTTGAACAGGAAGACTGCATCGGAAGCGGTTGACGTGCCGGGATATGGTCATATTATAATGAATAACTTGTCACATACACCGAGGTCTTCGGGAAAACATATTATAGACGTTAATCAAGCGGAATGTGAAATAGCAAACAACTCTTTTCTTCCGGTAGACATGGCTGTGACGGATGATGATTTTGTTAGTTTGGATGCTTCCCAGCTTACCTTGCCTCGTAAGTCAGACGGAAGTCTTCCTTATGTAGAATTTTTGCGGCTGAAGACGAATAGTAAATTATATAATGCTGGAATGGGTTGTTTTCTTACCGGGGGTGGTGAAGATACTAGCTACGATTGGCTGGAAGATGCGGCAATACTTGTTGAGGGAAATGTGGCAAAGATAGTAGGTCATGGTGCAGAAGCATTTGTGTACTTCTATATTAATGGTAAGGCAGTCTCTTTCTCTGATAGACAAGTGGATTTATCGGCCTATAAGGGAGAAATTGATTTGAAAGCGACAACAGATAATGGTGGCGTAACTAAATTGAAAGTGATAAGGTAACGCAGAAATGTAGAATTATGAAACCGATTCATAAAATAAAGAGAATATGAATAGAAAAACGATCATAAACAGACCATTGGATGTATTTAGGAAAGCAATGCTTTTCCTGTTGCTTTGTGTGCTTATCGCATCATGTAGCAAGGAAGATGTTATTACGGAAGAAACGGGTATAACCGGAACTCCTCATTTCACCTGGGATATTGCGGTCGAACTTGAACAGCCCAATAACTGGTGCATGACTTTGGCTACAGAAAAAGTAGCAATAACTAATCTAACAGAAGGAAAACAATATATACTCACTTGGAAAGGAGGACTTTCAACTGGGCGGAAAGCAGGCGGGGTATTAAAAACAGTTATACGCGGAGAACAAACAAAAAATACGGATTTGGATCTGCTGGAAATAAAAGAATCAGGTAATAATACTTATGAAATCTTTCTTCGTGGTGGTGGACGTAAAGGAGAGATTGTGTTTACAAAATAATAGTCTACCGGATTGTTCATCCCGGAATAAATGAGATAAGAAAAAATTAACTCTATTCGTAGCGTGTCTTCTTTTATAAAGAGGATGCGCTTTTTTTTGATACTGTGGAGAGCGTTTTATTTTAATTCGATGTATGTACAAAAATAAGTCTGAATATGGAATATTGTATATAGATAAGTAGTATTTGAATCTTTTGCATAGAACTCCATAAGAAAATCAATATCTCCATATCCTTTGCTTTGGGGCAAATGGAAACATTCGGTACTTTTGCAAAAAAAAGTAACGAGATATAGAAAATGATAAAGTCAGCATTTTTAATAGTAGCAACATGTTGTAGTCTGCAACTGTTTAGTCAGGAAAAATTTCCCGATGGTAAAATTATACCGGATTGGTTTTACAAAAATGAAAAAACTGATATAAATGGATTAGGAAAGAATTTCTTGATTACCGACTATGGAGTAGTGAATGATAGTACACTATTACAGACAGAGAAAATTCAGGCTGTTATAGATTTGGCGTCTAATAATGGAGGCGGAGTCATTGTTATACCTGAAGGTACTTATCTTAGTGGTGCGCTGTTCTTTAAGCCGGGAACACACTTGCATCTGGAAAAGAAGGCTGTATTAAAAGGTAGTGACGATATTAGCAACTTTCCTGTAATAGAAACACGTATGGAGGGACAGAACCTAAAGTACTTTTCAGCTTTGATTAATGTTGATAAGGTAGATGGTTTCACCCTTTCCGGAAAAGGAAAAGTTGATGGAAACGGTGAACGATATTGGAAGTCATTTTGGTTGCGGCGGCGTGTTATTCCTAAATGTACTAATATGGATGAATTGCGTCCTCGTCTACTTCATATATCTCATAGCAATAATGTACAAGTTTCAGATGTGCGACTTGTTAATTCTCCGTTTTGGACAACTCACATTTATGAGTGTGATAGCGTAAAACTTTTGAATTTGCATATCTTTTCACCTTCTTTTCCCGTAAAGGCTCCAAGTACGGATGCAATCGATATTGATGCGTGTAAAAATGTACTTGTCAAGGGATGCTATATGTCGGTTAATGATGACGCAATTGCATTAAAAGGTGGCAAAGGACCATGGGCTGATCAAGATCCCGATAATGGTGGCAATTGTGATATTATCATTGAAGACTGTACTTTTGGATTCTGTCACGGAGTGCTGACTTGCGGTAGTGAATCGATATATAATCATAATATAATTCTTCGACGCTGCAATCTGGATCAGGCTAAACGTCTGTTGTGGTTGAAAATGCGTCCGGATACTCCCCAACAATATAAGTACATCCTCGTTGAAGACATAAAAGGAAATGTCCGCAATTGTATCTTTATTGCTCCTTGGACACAGTTTTATGATTTGAAAGATCGCAAGGATATGCCAGTCTCGTATTCCAGCTATATTACAATGCGTAATATTCATCTGGATTGTGATTCCTTTTTTGCTGTAGAGAAATCAAAACAATATAAATTATCCAATTTCTGTTTTGACAATTTGACTATTACGGCTAAAAAAGATGTGAAGATAGATGAAGATATTATTGATACATTGGTTATGAGAAAGGTTGAGATAAATAAAGTGAATTAAAAAAGAATGGTAGAAAGACTGGAAAATCGTACATAGCCTGTAAAATCGTACAAAATAGGCGTGTGATGGGCTGTACACATATGAATTTACATAAGAAAGTCGAATTCTCCATATTCCTTTTCTTTAACTCTACCATGTAATGCGGTATCTTTGACATGTGCTTATTCAGTAAAATATTGAATCTAAAACTATAAAATACAATGAAATTCTGTAGAATTATTTTTTGTCTGTGGTTATTGGTCTGTTTCTTTCCAATAGGTATTCATGCAGATATACAACTTCCTTCTATATTATCAGATAATATGGTACTTCAGCAAAATGCGAAAGTACGTTTTTGGGGAAAAGCACGTCCCGGAGAAAAGATTTTGGTAAAGACTTCATGGGATCATAAGAAATACAAGGTGACTGCTTTAGCAAACGGTCATTGGGAACTGATGATACAAACACCGGCTGCTACTTCCGGACAATCTGTAATGTTGAAAGGTGATAATAAGATCCGGATCAATAATATATTAATAGGTGAAGTTTGGCTTTGTACGGGACAGTCAAATATGGAATTTCCCGTAGCCCGTAATCCGCAAGTGAAATGGAAAACAGGAATGTTGAATGAAGCGGAAGAAATGAAAGATGCTGATTTCCCGGAAATCCGCCTGTTTCATGTAGAGCATCAACTGGCACCTGATGGTGAGAAAGAAGATTGCGTTGGAAAGTGGGTGGTTTGTAATCTGGAGAATCTGAAAGACTTTTCTGCTGTAGGATTTGTCTTTGGACGTAAATTGTATAAAGAATTGAGTACACCGGTTGGATTGATTCAGTCTACTTGGGGAGGAACACATGCTGAATCTTGGACAAGTATGAAAGTGATGGAAAACAATCCGCTGTATGCTGATGTCTTAAAACAATATTCAAAAGAAAGGGTGAGTAGGGAAAAAGATAAGTGTAAGGTTCCGGCTACTTTGTGGAATGGCATGATTGCTCCTATGGTAGGGTACACTGTAAAAGGAAATATCTGGTATCAGGGAGAATCCAACTCTGTTCGTTATGAGAAATATCAGGAAGTATTTACTAACCTGATTAATAGTTGGCGGAAAGAATGGAATCAGCCGGATATGCCTTTCTATTTTGTACAGATTGCACCACATTACAAGCAACCGGCAGGTATTCGTGAAGCACAATTAAAAACATGGTTAAGTGGACTTGAAAATATTGGTATGGCAGTAGTGACGGATGCAGCCGATTCTACCGACATACATCCACGAAATAAAGTTGCACCGGGCGAACGGCTGGCAGCTTGGGCATTAGCAAAGCAATATGGTAAAAAGATTGTTTATTCAGGACCTCTCTACAAATCAATGAAAGTGAATGGGAGAGAAATTACATTAGATTTTGAATTTGCGGAAGGTGGCCTGCAGACACCCGGCAATGAACCGGTAAAAGGATTTTTTATTGCCGGCAATGATGCGCGGTTTTATCCGGCTGATGCTGTGATTGATGGAAGTTCGATAACACTTTCTTCAACTTATGTCTCTGCACCTGTAGCTGTACGCTACGGTTATGGGACTTTCTTTAGAGTGAATCTGTTTAATAAAGCCGGACTTCCGGCAGTTCCTTTCCGTACGGATACTTTTGCTCCCGACACTTATTATCGTCTGTTTGCCGATTCGGAAATTCGTCGTTTCCCGGAAGCGTGGCAACTGGATCATGGAAAACGCCTGTATTTTGGTTATGCGCAAGGAGTAGGTTGTTGTGCGATGTTACAAGTTTGGAAGAAAACAGGAGACCGTAGGTACTTTGATTATGTAGAGGCATGGGCTGATTCTTTGGTAGACGACAAAGGAGAGATTCATTTATATAAGAAAGAAACCTATAATTTGGATTATATCAACTCCGGAAAAGTTCTGTTTGATTTGTACAAGGAAACCAAAAAGGAGAAATATAAATTGGCTATCGAGAATTTGATAGATCAGCTGAAAAAGCAACCTCGTACAACAGATGGAGGTTTTTGGCATAAAAAAATATATCCCTATCAGATGTGGTTGGATGGATTGTATATGGCTTCTCCTTTTATGGCTAGATATGGAGCTGAATTTAATCGTCCGGAATGGATTGATGAGGCTGTTAAACAGTTCACTCTCTGCCATCAGCATACATACGATACCAAGACGGGACTTTATTATCATGCATGGAATGAGGACCGGAGCCAGCGCTGGGCTGATCCGGAAACTGGCCATTCTCCTAATTTCTGGGGACGTAGTATTGGTTGGTGGTTTATGGCTATGGTAGATGCTTTGGAATATATTCCCCAAGATCATTTAGGTTATGCTGATATGATTAAATGGACGAAAGAATTAGCAGAAACCCTTTCAAAATACCAAGATAAAAATGGATTATGGTATCAGGTAATTGACCAACCTTCACGTACCGGTAATTTCCCGGAAGCTTCTGTTACGACACAATGTATGTATGCTTATATGAAAGCTGTAAATAAAGGATATATTGATAGTCAGTATCGTGCCATTGCAGAAAAGGCCTTTAAAGGTCTGTGTGATAAACTACTAATCTCAAATTCGGACGGAACATTGACATTGACAAAATGTTGCCAAGTGGGTGGATTAGGTGGTAAGCCTTACCGTGACGGCAGTTTCGAATATTATATAGGAGAGAAAATGAGAGATAATGATGCGAAAGCGACAGGACCTTTCATTATGGGATGTATTGAACTGAACAAATAGTATGAAAATAAAAATTGTGAAATAACGAGATTTTATACGTATTTAAATAT
>ERZ837487.3616-NODE-3616-length-13580-cov-5.147800_pt1 | contig 13580 bp, 8 predicted proteins | sample MGYA00519911_ERZ837487 | MGnify/ENA primary metagenome ERZ837487 (study PRJEB31850, sample SAMEA3708818) | human gut metagenome | biome: human gut; feature: human-associated habitat; material: faeces | place: China | collected 2014 ...
AGCGTGGGCGTACAGCATGGTAACGAGCTGCTCGCGGGTGATGTTGGCATTCGGGTTGGTGCCGTCGGAAACGCCCTTGGCCTTCGCCCAGTTCATGCCCTTCTCGTACCAGGTAGCGCCGCCGGTGGTGTCTTCGCCCGCGTAGCGCGCGAGAACCGTCATCAGCATACCGCGGGTGGTGGACGCATTCGGGGAGAACTGGTTATTGTCGGTGCCGTTCATCAGGCCCTTGTCGGTCACATAGTTGATGGCATCCTTGGCCCAGTGGTTGGCAACGTCGGTGAAACCGGCCTTGGAGCTGTCCTCTACGTCACCGATGGTGCCGTAGTTGGCAAAATCCTTGGCATAGTTGCGGTAAACGTGACCAGGCTGATGGCCTGCCGCGCCCTCAAACGTGCCCTTTTCCCAGTCGGTCAGGGTATTCCAGATCTTGGTCTTACCAGCGGTCAGCGCGTACTCATTGAGTACCGGAACGCTGGATTCTGTGCTGTTCAGATCAGAAACAAACGCGGTCTTAACGCGGACATACTTGGCATCTGCCATGCCGGTCAGATCGATCTTGCCGGTGCCGGAAGTCAGCGCTGCGGACTTCTCCTCCTTAACAGTCTTGCCGTCGTCCGAGGTCTGTACGGTCGCGGTGATGGAAGCCTTGCCAGCGAAGGCAGCATTATAGCTCAGTGCAGTCGGTGCGGCGGTCGCTTCTACCCACTCGGTGGTGTGCGAACCGCTGGTCTCGATATTGCTGTCCTCGAAGTCCAGCCAGATCTTCAGGCTGTTCTTGGAAGCGCCTGCGGAAGTCGGATTATTGCGGACTGCGGTCACTTCGTCCTCGCTCAATTTGGAGGTGTAGAAGCGTGCCTGCGATACTGCGCCCGGCAGCATGGTGTGATACATGCCGCGGTTGCGCTTGGTCTGGAGCGTATTTTTGAAGCCCAGACCGATGTACATCGGCTCGCCTTCCCCGGGCTTGATGGGGGCATTCTCAAAAGCGGGCTTGTCTACATGTGCGCTGTGCAGCTCGTTCTCGTAGGAATCGCCACCGGTCGTAAAGTCAAATGCGCTGGTGTACTGAACCCACTGGTCCTTCTTGATGCCGAAGCTGTCATCACTGCCGTCGTTCCAGCTGAACTCGCCGTTGTCGTCGAGCAGGCAGACACCGTAAGTCACCTTGCCGGTCTCACGGATTGCCATGCGGAACATATACGGGGTGCCCCAGCCGAGGCCGATGCCCTTGACCATCAGTGGGTTGTGATCCGGGATAGCGCCCTTGCCGTCCAGATCAACATACTGCTCGGTCAGCTCGGAAACGCCGCCCTTGGTGGTGCCTGCGCTCGGCAGGTTTGCCCAGATCATACCGGTCATGGCATCCTTGGGGGTGTAGCCGCCGTTGTCGGGGATCTCGATATAGTCGCGCTTGCCATCGAGTACGAGAGTCTGCTTGCCTTTGTCATCGGTGCCGAATTCCGGCTGACCGTGAATATATGCATTGTTGCCATTGCCGGACTTGTCCTTGACGATCGGCATGCCCTGGATAGAGCCTTCGATGTAAACGGTCTCCGGCTTTGCGTTGCCGATGGTGACTTCGTATTTACCGGCCTTGTCAAAGGTGTAGGCAAATTCCGCAGTCTGGGATTCGCCGGACTTGAGGGTGTACTGGCGGGTGCCGACGGTCACGCCGTTTACCTTGAACTCAGCGGTGCCGGTGCCTGCATCGTTGCCGATGTTGACGACATCAGCCTTGATGTGCAGGATGTTGCTGTTCATGTCGCTGGTCTTGCCGTTACCCTGCTGGGTGCGGATGTTGGTGTAGTCAAAGGTTGCGGGGCGGTACTTTACGTTGACGGAGACAGTCTTGTCCGCCAGCTTGAGGGTGTGCGTGCCCAGCTTCTCCATGCGGAGCGTGCCGGTCAGCGTTGCGGACTTGCCGGGATCGAGCGTTACCACGCCGTCCTTAAACTGATACAGATAACGAGTCTTGCCGTTGTCCTGTACCGGAATGACCGCCGCCGCCAGGCCCTTGCCGTTGTTCGTTACCTTGGCGGTAACGGTGACTTCGCCGTTGTACAGCACTTCGCTCGGGGTGATGGAGATATCCGACCACGAAAGCTGCTGCTTGTCCTTGGCTACCAGCGTCTCGTTGGCTACCTTGGAGTCCTGACCGGCTGCTGTTGCGCCGTAGTTCTTGACATCGAGAACGCCGGAACCGGGAGTGCTGGTGATGTAGAAGAAGTCGCCCTTCTTGTTGTAGGTACGCGCGTCCTGATGGGTCAGGTAAATGGTGCCAGCGCCGACAGACGGATCGCTGGATACCGCACGGGCGTAGCTGTGGGTGTGGCCGGACAGCAGCAGGTCTACCTTGCCCGGCTCAATGACTGCCGGAATGTAACGCTTGGTGTACGCATCCGATACCGGATGGTGCATGAAGATGAGACGGAAGTCTGCGTTCTTTGCAGCGTCGGTCGCCAGATCCTTCTTCAGCCAGTTCATCGCGTTGTCGATGGTCTTGATGGTGGCTGCGTCAGCCTGCTGGCCGGTCGCCTCGGAGTTCATCTGGAACAGGCCCCACGGGTTGCTGTTCATAGTAATGATGTGCAGACCGGCGTAATTGAAGGAGCTGTCGCCCTCGACCTCTGCGCCGTATTCTTCATCCTGAATGGAGTATACATAGGTGTCGAAGTATACACCGCCCTGATCGTGGTTGCCGGAGGAATAGACAACCGGATAGGAGTGGATGTAGTCGTTCTCTACCTTGCCCTGGAACCAGAAGCTGAACTGCTCTGCCTGTGCGCCGGTGCCTTCTACAAGGTCGCCGCAGTGCAGCAGCAGGTCGGGGTCAAATTCCTTGATGGCCTGATCGAGTTCTGCGCGGGTCGCAAAAATGTGCGAGTCCGACAGGGTGATCAGACGGATCTGATCCGGGTTTTCGCTCAGGGTCTTGAAGCTGGCCTTGCAGGTCGCGCCGCCCTCGAGCTTTACCTCGTAGTAGTAGCGGGTACCGGGGGTCAGGTTGTCCAGCTTGTAGTGGAACAGGTTCATCTTGCTGCCCTTGAAGTCGGGTGCGTCTGCGTCGATCTCCACCTTGATCGGGTCACAGAGCTTGCTCTCGTCGGTGCCGTATGCGATGGTCGCGGAGACCTTCTCCGTGCTTTCCCATACGACGACCATGCTGTTGGTCTTTGGTGCCAGAAGGTAGGGGCCGTTCTGGAACTGTGCGCCGCCGTCAGCCGCAAATGCAGCCGGCGCCATGGTCATGACCATAACAGCTGCGACCATAGCAGAGCATAAACGCTTAAGCAGTTTTTTCATCTTTTCATTTCTCCTCTCTTTTTTTTCTTTCTTATTCTTTACTCCTTGATATTCCTCCTTCAGTCAATCAGTTTATCTGCGAACCGGTGGGCCGGTGTGCATTCAATATTGGTTTATAATATTCTCTGTAAAATAACGAACCAGACGGCTGCGATTTTCTCCCGCCCATTCTGCATCATAGGAAATGAGATTGAGCTCATCCAACGATGGCAGTCCATCTGCTGCACGAGCGGTGCTGTTTGCCGGAAGGCGACAGCTTTTGGCTTCGATGTAGCACTCCTGTCCGCGTGCCGAAGTCATCCAATCAAGAAAAGTACATGCATTTTCGCGTTCTCCTGCAGGTGCATTGCGGATGAGTGCACAGGCACCGATCTCATAACCAGTGCCGTCTGTCGGTGTACATAATTCGATCGGATCGCCGTCCAATACCGCACGGCGGCCATCGTGATAAAACACGATCGCAACAGCATAATCGCCGGTGCTAACCTGTTTAACCAGTTCTGTACTCGATGCAGTATAATATGCTCCGACATTCTGATCTAACTTTTTGAGATACTCCCATGCCTTGTCCTCGCCGCGCATCTGCACAAGCGTTGCCAGCGTGGTATACGAGGTACCCGAGCTTTTCGGAGTTGCCATCACAATCTGCCCTGCCAGTGCAGGCGACAGCAGATCGTCCCAGCAGGTCGGCATCGGCGTTCCCGTCCGTGCAAACCAGTCGGTGTTGCAGGCGAAGCACAGCGTGCCGATGTAGATCGGCTTCCAAACGCCCTGCTCATCCTGATAGGCTTCGGGCACATCGGTCAGCTCGGGACTTTGATACGCCTCCAGCAGACCGGCCTCTCGCAGCTGAATATAGTTATCCGCCGAGCCGCCCAGCAGCACAGAAGCCTGCGGGTTGTCCCGCTCCTGCTCGAGCCGTGCGGTCATTTCTCCGGCAGGAAGATAAATACAGTCCACGGTGATGCCGGTATCCTTGCGGAAGGCACTGCAGTACAGCAGCGTTTCCGACTCCGGCAGCGGACTGTAAACGGTAAGATGGTCATATTTCGGTGTTTCTGTCTCCGCCCCCATCGCATGATTGTGCTCCTGCGGTGAGGGATCGTTCTGCTGCTGACCCGTACAGCCGCAGAGCAGTCCGGTCAGAAGCAGAACAACAGGAAGAAAACATATTCTTTTCATAGCTTCCACCTCGATACAAAAGGCGGGGCAGTTTTTCTCTGCCCCTATACTATAACAGTTTAAACGGCTTTGCTCTACCGTCCATCATCCGATAAAATTTCACCATTCAAGAGGGCCGTTCCCGAGTGGTGAATTTCTTACGATATTATTTTACCCTTCCTCCGCGCGGCTGCGATACTCACGCGGGGAAACGCCGACATGCTTTTTGAACAGATAGCTGAAATAGTGCGAATCCTGATAACCGACGTCAAACGCAATATCGCTCATGCGGCTGTTGCCGCAGGTCAGCAGCTTCTTGGCCGCCTCGATGCGGACAGCGGTCAGATACTCGACAAAGGTCTGTCCAGTCTCCTGCGAGAACACGGTGGAGAAATGGTTCGGACTGAACCCGACCTCTGCCGCCACCATGTGCAGCGAAATACCGCTATCCGCATAATTTTCGCGGATAAACTCCTTTGCACGGCTGATCTCCGCGCTGTATCGCACATTCTGATGGCGATAACACAGACGAGTCATGCGGTCAAGCACCTCGGCGGCACAGGCCTTTGTGCCCTCGAGCGTCGCCGCCTGACCGAGCACCGCCTGCGGATCCTCCGGAGGCGGAATGCTGCCTGCCTGCACCTCATCAGCCAGCTGAGAGGCCGTGACGAGCAGGTTCATCAGCAGATAATACCGATACAGCACGCTCTGCACGTCCTGCGCCGCAGAGTCACCGAAGTAGCCCTCGACAATACGCGGCACGTCTTCGGGGGCGGCATGCCGCAGCTTGTCCGCCAGCGAGCCGCCCGCCGAGAAATCGAACTCGTGCAGCACACCGGCAAAGTCCGTGCTGCCGAATACGCCGTCCTCCGCATATGCGGAGGCCTGCAGCAGTGTATCCTTCGCTGTGCGGTAGCTTTCCGGCAGGGCGCTGACACGGGAGACCGGTGCGCCGATCGCGCACAGCGCGTTCCAGCCCAGCACCTGACAAAGCTCGTGCCGCAGGTTCTGACAGAACTCGTAGGCGGTTTCGCGCACAGCTTCCTCGGTCTCTCCGCGCAGCAGGAGCACCAGCCGGCGGCTGCCGCGGAAAAAGGCGCAGACCTCGCTTTCCTCACCGCACAGACGCTCGGTCAGCGCACGCACCTGCTCCTGCACGGCATTTTCCGGCAGGCGCACGATGCACACCAGATACTGCTTCGCTGTCAGCAGCAGACCCCAGCGTTCCCCCTGCACAGCCGCCTCTGCAGTCGGCACGCTGCCCGAGAGCAGGTCGTTGAGAAAATGCTCACGCAGTACGTCCTCCTCGCGCTCACTGCGGCTGTTTGCGCCCGCCGAGCGAAGCTGCTGCTGCTCCTGCTCGATCTGCTCAGCCACCTGCCCCAGCGTTTCAAGCAGCTGCGCCGAGCTGACCGGCTTGAGCAGATACGCGTCCGCGTGCAGCGAAACCGCCTTCTGTGCATACTCAAATTCATCGTGTCCGCTGAGGAACACGATACGCAGCCACGGCATGGTGCGCCGCACAACCTTTGCCAGCTCCAGACCATCCATAAACGGCATGCGGATGTCCGTAATGAGCACATCCGGCTTCATTTCCATCAGCATAGGCAGTGCCATTTCGCCGTCCGGCGCTTCACCTGCAAACAAAAAGCGTTCCTGCTCCTTTTCAATGCAGTTGCGGATGCCATCCCGGATAATCTCCTCGTCATCCGCAATAAATACACGCATCATAGCGTTTTCCCCTCCTGTTCGTCCGGTACGGTGAAGCTGATGCGTGTGCCGTGCCGGTATTCACTCTCGATCGTCAGTCTGCAGCCGTAATACAGCCGCAGACGCTGTTCTACATTGCGCAGACCGTAGCCACCCTTGCCGTCCGGGTCAAGCGGAGCGCCGTTTTGCAGCGAGGCCCGTACCTCGGCAAGACGCTCGGGTGTCATGCCCATGCCGTTGTCCTCTACGGCGAAGTACATGCCGCCTGCCTGCCTGCGACCGGTCACGGTAATCTGTCCTCTGCCGCGCCTGCGCTTAATGCCGTGATAAATGGCATTCTCCACCAGCGGCTGCAGCACGATTTTCAGCATATACCGCTCGTGCAGCGCGGGATCAATATCAATCGTATACCGCATGATGCCGCCGTACCGCACCGACTGAATCTGTAAATAGTTTGCAACGTGCTGTTCCTCGCGCTCGACCGTGATATAATCCGCACCGCGGCTGAGCGAGATGCGCAGAAAGCCGGTGAACGCCATCGTCATCTCGACGACCTCGCTGTTGCGGCCCTCTTCGGCCAGCCAGACGATGGTTTCCAGCGTATTGTACATGAAATGCGGCGTGATCTGCGCCTGCAGCGCCCGCAGTTCAGCTTTTTTGATGGTCTTTTCCTGCTCGACCCGCTCATGAATGAGCGCACCCAGCTGCTCCGCCATTGTATTGAGATCGCGTGTCAGCAGATGCAGCTCGTCGATCTCGGTCGGCGGGACGCGCTCGGTCAGCTCACCGGCGGCAATGCGGTTGGCAAACTGCTCCAGCTGCCGCAAAGACGCGCCGATCGCACCTTCCAGATTGTCAGATGCCCGAATAGTCAGCCAGATCATCACGCCGACCAGCGCAATGAGTGCAAGCGCTGCCGCACCCAGTCCGTGCTGAATGCGGGCGTTGAAACGGCCCATGCGGGCGATCTCATTCTCGATATAGCGGTCAAGCATGCTGCCCGCCAGATGGCCGACGCTGTGAATCTCGCGGTACAGCGATTCGTTGCGGCTGACTGCGGCACCGGCATCCATCTGCGTTTCCAGTTGATCAACGTAGCTGTCGATCGTGCGGATGGCGCGCAGCGCCGCGTTGAGGTACTGTGCCTCGTCCTCTCCGGCACTGTCCAGCATATCGTTCAGTTCCCGCAGAGCACTGTCGATCAGCATCCGCTGCCGTCCATTCTCGAAGGAAATACGGCCGGAAACCACGTTCCACACCTCATCCGGCAGGTCCTGCACCAGCACGGTACGAACCTCGGAGGCACGGGTCGTCAATGCAATATCCGCGCCATAGCGCTGTGTCAGCACAACCAGCAGACCGGCCAGCACGCACACCGGTAAAATCATGCAGACCACACTGCGCAGCAGCGACTGCCGCAGCAAGCCGTGCAGGCTGTGATGGGATTTACGCATCGGCTGTTCCCTCCTCCGTCAGCACGGCGGTGTCCGCCAGAGCGATATAGGGCTTCCACGGTGCCTTCGCAATCTGCTGGGCTGCGTCTGCGGTCAGCTCGGCCAGCTGGGTGTCATCCAGCGCACCGATTACGGCAACCTCCCCTTTTTTCTGCAGCGCGCGCAGCTCCGCACCGCCGCCAAACGCACAAATCAGCACATCCTTGCCCGGTTTGCGGCCGTGGCTGTGCAGATAATCCACCGCACCGAGCGCCATCGCGTCATTCTGGGCGAAAATATAGCCGATCTCGTCCAGATGGTCCTCCATCTCCTCCAGTATTTCGCAGCCGCGCGAGCGCATGCCGTCGCCGCACAGGCTGTAGGTTACGGTCAACCCGTGTTCCTCCAGAGACGCGCGGCAGCCGCGTGCAATCTCTCTTGCATCCGAAGCATTTACCGTGCCGTAAAGCTCCAGTACACCGTCCCGCGGCATGCGCTGCTGCAGAAGCGCATCCGCTGCCTGCTCGGCGAGCGACGCATAATCAAATCCTATATGCTGCAGCGGTACATCATCCACGCCACGTATCGCGCGGTCTATCGACAGCAGCGGCACGGAGGCGGATTTTGCTTCGCGCAGCACGTTGTCCCAGCCGCTTTCCACCAGCGGCGTAAATGCGATTGCGTCCACCTGATACACGATCAGCGCACGCACGGCTTCAATCTGTGCCTCCTGCGTGCGCTCGACCGGCATTTCCAGCACTTTGAAGCCATGTTCCTCCGCCGCATGTACAAGCGCTTCGGACTGCGCTTCGCGCCGGTCATCCTCTGCCGCCGTGGTGACAATGCCGAGCACCGGCACATAGGGACTCTCTCCGACCGGATGCGCCTGCACCTGCGTCAGCCGCAGGATCAGCACCGTGCAGAGCGCAAGCACCGCCGCCGCTTTCCATCGTTTCATGGTTCTCTCTCCCCCGTTTCTCTCACGATAAACTAATCATACCATATTTTGCAGAGGGACGACAGGTATTTCCGGGTTTGCATCCGGCCTTTTTTGTGCTATGATAATTCCGCAATATCTCACCGCAAGGAGCCTTGAACCATGAAAAAGCAGCTTGCCGTACTGTTCCCCGGCATCGGCTATCACGCCGACAGACCCTTACTATATTATAGTGCAAAGCTGGCCCGTGCACACGGCTGCGAAGTGACCACCGTGCAGTATCCCGCCCTGCCCTCCGGTCTGCGGGGCAATCCCGAACAGATCGAAGCAGCCGTGCAGACCGCCCTCTCCGCCGTCGAACCGCAGCTGGAAGCCGTTCTCCGCACCGATTACGACCGAATCTTCTTCTTTTCCAAAAGTATCGGCACCGCAATCGCAGCACGGTATGCCGTGCGGCACGGCCTGCACCCCGGACAGGTGTACTTCACACCCATCGAAGCAGCCCTACCCGATCTCGATCCCGCCGGCATCGCCTTTCACGGCACCGCCGACCCGTGGGCGCGCACCGAGCTCATCACCGAGGGCTGCCGCCGTCTTGGTGTGCCGCTGCATCTAACTGAAAACGCCGATCATTCCATGGAAACCGGCGATGTCCTGCAGGATATCACAATCCTGCACACCATTCTCGAACAGACCGATCGCTGGATGCGGCAGCGTTGCATCTGACCGTGCCATCTCCGACAGCAGATCCCGTAAAATTATGTATCCGTTTGAGGAAAGCATTGCAGCTCGGTGCAAAATGTTGTGCTCTTTTCTTGTATGACCTTACAGGAGAGTTGACTGTGAAAATTTTACATACCACACCCTCGCAGGACGGGTTTTATATGCCCGCGGAATTTGCGCCGCATGAAAACTGCCTGATGATCTGAACGTGCCGATTCGTGACAGTACGGCGCCTATGCCGCACGCAAAGCCTTTCTGCGCGTGATCGAAACCATTTAAAGCGAACACATGACCGTTCTGTGCTCGGAGGGGCAGTACGACAACGCGCGTGCCCAGCTTCCCGACCTTTGTCATCAACGGCAAAGGCGAACGCCGCGGCATCGACTGGGGCTTCAACACATGGGGCGGCGAAGTGGACGGCCTGTATCCCTCGTGGGAGAACGACAACCGCGTGGCCCGCAAGTTCTGCAACCTGCTCGGCAATGACGTTTACGATAAGCGTGATTTTATCTGCGAGGGCAGCTCGATCCACGCCGACGGCGAGAGCGACCCGCAGTATGCGTTTTCCAAGCCGAGACCGGACACCATGTTGGCCGCCTGGAAGAACTGGCGTTCAACCAAGGCGGCTGACAGCCGAACAGGTGCACAAGGACGGACAAGAGCTCGGAATAACGCTTTATGGACAGTACTTATGATGGAGAGCATTAACGAGGAGAAAACATTGTTGTTAATCCCTCAATATTAGTAGCTAATGATGCCCATTCTCATCTCCTCAAACTTCCCCAACAATTTAATAAACTCAGATTTCCTAATCCTACAATCCTTCTGGACGGCTGCGAGCGAAACGCAGCCGTTCGCCTTTTTCGCGATGCGACGCAGCTTCTTTTTCGTCTTTTCGCGATACTTAGAGTCCTGCAAACAAAAGTCAATAGCTGAAACGAAAAAAGTCCCACAAAATTTGTGAGACTGAAAAAGGGTATAGCAAAGCTGACTGGAGAAAAATTGCCAGCCGAGGATAAAATGTAAATCAACTTAGTCTTGAACTGTATTCTGCTGTGTATCGAATGCCTCAAGACACTCCTTCACGCGTGCATAATAGATGCGCAGAAACTTGTTTTGTGCCGCCGTCATATAGACAAAATACGGTTTGCCTTCGCCACGTTTCTTATCGAGAAATTGATATACCGGCTCATCTTCCGGCGATTTTCTCAGATAGGTGCAGACGATCTGGTACAGTGTTTTTCTCAGATGTGGTGAGCCGCGTTTCGTCGTAGCGGTACTTTGCACCTCGTGCTTGCCGGACTGGGTAATAGCCGGATCAACACCGGCGAACGCCACAATCGAACTGCGGCGAGGAAAGCGGCGCACATCACCAATCTCGGCCATAAGCTGAGCGGCAGTCGTTTCGCCAACACCGTACATGGCACGCACAGTATCGTACTCTGGCAGCTGCTGCGCAAGACGTGTCATCTCTGCACGCAGAGCGGCTAACGTCATTTTACCTGCCAGCAGCTGCTGAGCGGCAGTGGTAATGAGCAGTTTCGTATTGTCGTCCTTCGGAAGCGTGACAAACAATTCGCAGCTTTGAGCGTAAATCTCAGCGGCTTTTTCGGCTCTAAAATGATATCCCTTGCGCTTGCACCATTTCTCGTATCGAGCGGTAAATGCTTTCTCGCTGATGCGGAAAACACAGTCGCAATGCCAGAAAGTCATGACAAAATCAATCCATTTCTGATGCCCATCTGCACGAGCCGGACTGGAAAACAGCTCATTTACGCCGGGAAATGTTTTATCTGTCAGCGAGATGAGATTGTTTTGCAGCGATACCTCGGTTTTCATGTAGATGTTGTACTGGCGGCTGCATAGCTTCAGTTGTTGTCTAATTGTATCCATAGCAGTATGTTCTCGCAGATCGACCCAGTTGTCAAGACCATACTTGGCAATTTTCAAGGAATCGGCTTTGTCGGTTTTGACCTTGCGGATCGAACCGGCGCCGCTCTGCTTGATGTACAGCGGATTCAAAATACAGACGTAAATACCATATGCACTCAGCGCTGCTGCAACGGGTTCGTGATAGCGTCCGGTTGCCTCCATGACAACGCGGGTATCTTCGCCTAATGCGAGAATGGCATGTGCCATCTGGTCTAAGCCGGGTGCGGTATGAAGAAATTCCTGTGGCAGTAATGCCACTTCACCCATTGGCCGCAGGGCTGCCACCATGCTCTTTCCTTTGGAAACATCAATTCCTACTGCGTTCATTTTGCTCCTCCTGTGTGATTGGATATGGCATTCCGCCGTTTACTCATTGCCTGTTCAATCTCCTGGGTGACACGAGCGCACGATACGGTGGCTCTACCTGCGTAAATCGAATGCTGCGAATAAGAGAGGCGGCTGACGGACTCCAAGACGGGCGTGCTGGCCCAAGGTGAAAAGGGTCAGGCCATTGCTCTCTTATTCTAACAGCTTCGGCTTTGAGATGGAAAAAGACGCGGCTGGCGGCCGCGCCTTAAACCTTATTTATTATTGTAGGAGGTGTTGATACGGTCGAGCAGCTCAGAGAGCGAAACCGGGTCAAAGTACTTCATATGCAGTCGATACAGAAACTTATGCTGCTGCTTTTCGATCTGAGAGCCAAGTTCGATCAGCTGACTTTCCCAGTCTTTAGCCTTAGTCAACTTGGTGATTTTCGAACGACCAAACCGCAATTCCAGTCGAAGAATATGCTCGTCAATCTTGATATCATGCCGTTTCTCAAGCTCATAGGATTTATCGTAGACCGAGAAAGCACAGCTTTTAGACTTATTCTCGATTGTCCATGAATGCTTATTGGCTCCCTTGAATTGCTCATCGGAATTTGAATATTTACCGAACTTAACCGCGTTGTAATGGGGGATAGGAAAGGATTTCTTGAAAATATCCAAACGATTTTGAACATCAGCCTTACGTTCATAATACAGATTGCAGGTCAAGTCACACCGCGACAGCTTGAATTCCTTGAGCCGCCGGTCAACGCCGATGGGCTTGTACTGCGTCATCTGGTAATACGGCGAAAGACCTAATTTCCCGTCGTCGGTGCGAATACACTCGTTTTGCTCAATAATATTCTGGATTTCTGAATATTTGCATTGTAATTTTAGTGAAAAGGTGTGAATGCCAAACTCGTTCGTAATCATTTGCTGTTCCTCCGTTTCTGTGCGCATACGGTGCAGCGCTTGCAGGTTTTGTTTTCATGCTGTCCTTGGTATTCGAGAATATCGCATACCATGCAATTATCGCTATGGATGAAGTTGTGTACTTGGTTTAGATTCGATTTTATCGTTTTCACAGCTTTGGCTGACTGCTTTTTCGCCTTCTTGATAAAGCTATTTGAGATAGCGTCATCATCGCCATTCTGATCGTAGAAAAGAACGCAGTGTGCCTTTCGTCCATCACGTCCCGCTCGGCCAATCTGCTGAATGTAATCCGTCATGCTGATCGGTGCATTGAAGTGCACGACAAGTTCAATATCGGCAACATCAATACCCATACTGAATGCTGAAGTTGCAATCATAATCTTTCTTTTGCCTTGCAGGAAGTCGAATAATAACTGTTTTTTGCGGCGTTCCGGCTTAACTCGTGAATGATAGCGTGTCACGTCATCGGGATATTTTTCTTCTAAAATATTATATAGCGCATCGACATAAGTCGTAGTCTGCGCAAAGATAAGCACCGAACCATCTTTATGGTATTTGTCAATCGTCTTGCAGAGCTTCTTGATACGGAATTCCAGCCGTTCCTCCAGCGTTTTCTTGTTGCAAGTGACATCCTTCTTGAGCAGAATAAGATTATCACGCCGTAAATCACTGCGGAGCACAGCAGGCTTGTCCATATGCAGGCTATCACGAATAATATCAATAGAGTCAGCAGAGATTGTCGCAGAGCAGGCACAGATAACCGGTTTATGTTTCAGTTTACCAATAAAATCACCGATATGCAGATAAGCGTCACGAAACGTATAACCCCATTCCGTGATGGAGTGGCATTCGTCTATTACGACCATAAAGATATCCAAATGCTGCATAGCTTCGATAAACGAATGACTTTGTAAGCGCTCCGGCGTGACATAGAGAAAGTTCAACTTACCCTTGCGAGCTTTGTTCAGTATCTTATCGATATCCTCCTTCGAGCGGGTCATATCGATATAATCGGCAGGAATATCATGAGCCTGTAATGTCTGCACCTGATTGTATATCAGCGCAAGCAAAGGCTCGATGACGATAGTCAGCTTATCGGAATGAGCCAGACCAACGGTTTCATAGATGACCTGCTTG
>ERZ837487.3618-NODE-3618-length-13578-cov-2.555572_pt1 | contig 13578 bp, 14 predicted proteins | sample MGYA00519911_ERZ837487 | MGnify/ENA primary metagenome ERZ837487 (study PRJEB31850, sample SAMEA3708818) | human gut metagenome | biome: human gut; feature: human-associated habitat; material: faeces | place: China | collected 2014 ...
TATACCGGCGGCTTCAACCTGCAGATCGCCTGGAGCACCGGCTATGTGGCCGGAAATGCGGTCTGCACATAACGCACGAAAGGAAATGAACGTTTTGGATACACACATTACCGTTGCCATCGACGGCCCGTCCGGTGCCGGCAAGAGTACGATCGCCCGCGCGGCCGCGCGCCGTTTCGGCCTCATCTATGTGGACACAGGCGCGATCTACCGCACAGTCGGTCTCGCTGGCGAGCGGGCCGGCATCGACTGCGCGGATGCCGCTGCCGTGCAGACGCTGCTGCCGGGGTTGAAGATCGAGCTGGTCTATGACGCAGCAGGGGAGCAGCGCATGCTCCTCAACGGTGAGGACGTCTCGGAGACAATCCGTCTGCCGGAGGTGTCGATCCTCGCCTCGCGCGTGTCGGCACTGGCGGTCGTGCGCGCGTTTTTGCTGGATATGCAGCGTAGCCTTGCCCGCACGCACAGTGTTGTCATGGACGGGCGCGACATCGGCACGGTCGTACTTCCGGATGCCGGACTGAAGATCTTCCTGTCTGCCTCGGCGGAGTGCCGCGCGCAGCGCCGTTGGCGGCAGCTGCAGGAAAAGGGCATTCAGGAGCCCTATGCTGATGTGCTGCGCGAGCTCGAGCAGCGCGATTACGACGATACGCACCGTGCGGTCGCGCCGCTCAAGGCAGCGGCGGACGCCGTGTGCATCGACACGAGCGACCTGACGCTCGATGAGAGCATCAACGCCGTGTGCGCGGCTATCCGCACGCGCTTCGGACTGGAGGCGCAGACGTGAAGGAATGCATCGTTGCCAAGTCGGCCGGTTTCTGCTTCGGCGTCAGCCGGTCGGTGAAGATGGCCGAGGAAATGCTCGCCGCCGAGCAAAACTGCTACAGTCTCGGCGAGCTCATCCATAACGACGATGTGGTGCGCCACCTGCAGTCCGAGGGCCTCACGGTCGTGGACGGGCCGGAGCAGATCCCGCAGGGCGCGTCCGTCATCATCCGCTCCCACGGCGTCAGCCGTGCGGAGTTTGAGGCGGTGCAGCGCACGGGCGCGGCGGTGTATGACGCGACGTGTCCGAAGGTCAAGCGCATCCATGAGATCGTGGCCGAGGCTTCGGCCGAGGGGCGGCAGCCGGTCATCATCGGTGCAGCCGACCACCCGGAGGTGCGCGCCATCTGCGGCTGGTGTGCCGCCCCGGTCGTGGTCAATGACGCCGCGGAGCTTGCCGCGCGCATCGCTGACGGCACCATCGACTGTGCAAAACCGCTGACTGTCGTCATTCAGACGACCCAAACGCAAGAGAAACTGCTGGAATGTCAGAAAATCATAAAAAAACAGTGTACAAACGCAAAATTGTTTGATACAATATGTGGTGCTACGTTTACACGTCAGACAGAGGCCGCGCAGATGGCCCACACGTGCGATGCAATGGTCGTCGTCGGCGGCAGCCATAGCGCCAACAGCCGCCATCTCTACGAGATCTGCCGCAGTGCGTGCGCAAACGTGCAATTTATTGAAAACGCAGCGCAGCTTGATACAAGTGCGTTCGTACATGCGGATACGGTCGGCCTGACAGCCGGGGCCTCCGTGCCTGCATGGATCATTAAGGAGGTAAAACAAAAGATGAGTGACGAGATCCTGACTCAAGAAAATCCCACGGAGACTGAAAATTTTGATGAAATGCTGGAGGCATCTCTCAAGCCTATATATAATGGAGAAAAGGTAACCGGTACGGTCGTGGCCATTTCTGGCACCGAGATCAGTGTCGATATCGGCACCAAGTATTCCGGCTTCATCCCGACCAGCGAGTTCACCGACGACGGCATCAAGGTCGAAGACGTCCTGCACGTCGGCGACACCATTGAGGCGAGCGTTGTCCGCGTCAACGACGTCGAGGGCACTGCGATGCTCTCCAAGAAGCGTCTCGATGCCGTGAAGAACTGGGCTTCCATTGAAGAGGCGCAGGAGAGCGGCGAGATCGTCGAGGGCAAAGTTACCGAGGACAACAAGGGCGGCATCGTTGTGTCCGTCAAGGGCATCCGCGTGTTTGTGCCCGCTTCCCAGTCCGGCCTGCCGAAGGACGCTGCCATGTCCGAGCTCGTCGGCCAGACTGTGCGTCTGAAGATCACCGAGGTCAACCGCGGCCGCAAGCGCGTCGTCGGTTCCATCCGTGCCGTCGCCCAGAAGGAGCGCCGCGAGCGCGCCGAGAAGATCTGGAGCGAGATCGAGGTCGGCAAGCACTATCACGGTGTTGTCAAGTCCCTGACGTCCTATGGTGCGTTCGTCGACATCGGCGGCATTGACGGCATGGTCCACGTCTCCGAGCTGAGCTGGAGCCGCATCAAGCAGCCGTCCGACGTGCTGTCCGTCGGCGACGAGGTCGATGTCTACGTCATCAGCTTCGACGCGGAGAACCACAAGATCTCCCTCGGCTACAAGGATCCCAATGGCAACCCCTGGACCAAGTTCACGACGACCTTCCAGGTCGGCGATGTGGCGAAGGTCACCATCGTCAAGCTCATGCCCTTCGGCGCGTTTGCCGAGGTGCTGCCCGGCGTCGATGGCCTGATCCACATCTCCCAGATCGCCAACCGCCGCATCGGCAAGCCCGATGAGGTCCTGACCGTCGGCGACATTGTCGATGCGAAGATCACCGCGATCGACGAGGAGAAGCACAAGATCTCCCTGTCCATCCGCGCGCTGACCGCTCCCGAGCCGGCCCCGGTGCGCGAGCGCTCGGCGAAGAAGCCGCATGCTCCGGAAGCTGACGCTCTGGTGTACGAAGTGTCCGCCACCGGCGAGGCCACCGGCAACATCCCGGACATCGACGACGACGAGATCGACGAGTAATTCCAGTCTCTGAAACATCCCTGCACGATTCGTGCAGGGATGTTTTTTTATTGTCCGCACCTTGCACCGGTCCGGATTTCTGATTATAATGGAAATATAGAATTTTACTAACTGTACGATATTTCTAGAAAGGAGCGATCCCATGGCACTTTACGGAAAGATCAAAGCGAAGCTCGTCGGAAAGCCGTTTTGCACGATGGTCGTTCTGGCGGCCGGTTCTTCCAAGCGGATGGGCCGTGACAAGCTGATGATGGAGGTCGGCGGCGTGCCGGTGCTCGTACGCTCGCTGCAGGCAATGCAAACCTGCGCCGCCGTGGACGAGCTCATCGTCGTCACACGCACGTCCCGCCTCGAGGAGATCGCGGCGCTGCGCGACCGGTACGGTCTGACGAAGATGACCAAGGTCGTCGTCGGCGGCATGACGCGCGCGGAGTCCTCGCTTGCCGGTGTGCTGGCGGCGAGCGGCAAGGCGACGCTCATCGGCATCCACGATGCAGCACGGCCGCTTGTGACGGATGCCGTCATCACCGAGACCGTTCAGGCGGCAAAAAAGAACCGCGCGGCCGCGCCCGGCATCCCGGTGCGCGACACGGTCAAGATCACGGCCGGCGGCGTCATTACCGGAACGCCCGAGCGCGCGACGCTCACCGCTATTCAGACGCCGCAGGTGTTTCAGGCCGATCTCATCAAGGCCGCGCTCACGAACGCCATGCGCAAGCACCTGGCCATCACCGATGACTGCTCGGCCGTGGAGCAGCTGCGTGTCAAGCCGGTCGTGACGCAGGGCTCGGACGAGAACCTCAAGATCACGACGCCGATCGATATCGAGCTTGCAGAGTCTATCCTGAGGAGGCGTGGCGGGGCATGATGCGCATTGGTCACGGCTACGATGTGCACCGGCTCGTCCCGGGCGCAAGCTCATTCTCGGCGGTGTGGACATTCCGAACGAGACCGGCCTGCTCGGCCACTCGGACGCCGATGTGCTCACACATGCCGTCATGGATGCACTGCTCGGCTCGGCGGCTCTGGGGGACATCGGCCACCTTTTCCCGGACAATGACCCGGCTTATGCCGGCGCGGACAGTCTGGCGCTGCTGCACGAGGTAACGGCCCGCCTGCACGCGACCGGATACACGGTCGGTAATCTGGACTGCACCGTGCTTGCCCAGGCGCCGAAGCTCGCGCCGCACATCGCGCAGATGCGCCGAAATCTGGCGCAGTGCATGGGTGTGGATGTTGATCGCGTCAGCGTCAAGGCGACGACCGAGGAGGGCCTTGGCTTTACCGGCGCGCGCGAGGGCATCGCCGCGCATGCGGTCGTCCTGATCGAACGGGTTTCGTAAACGCCTGCACCGCTCCCGCATAGAATGAGGCATAACGATGTGGGAGGGAGCTCATGATGCAGCGCTATTGTCTGATCATGTGCCGGTCGCTGACCTATGCACAGCGGTCATCGCAGGTGCTCGAGCGCGCGGGCATTACCGCCACTGTGCTCAAAGCGCCGCAAAGCGTTTCAAAAACCGGATGCACTTATTGCGTCAAACTATATGAATCCCGTCTGGTTCGTGCGCTGGCGCTCCTGGACCGCGCAGCAATCCAGCGGGGGAAGGTGTATCGCCTGCTGGAAGATGGCACTTACCAGGAGGTGACGGTATGATCTATCTGGACTCGGCGGCTACGAGCCTGCTCAAGCCGCCGTCGGTAGTGCGCGCGACGGCCATGGCCATGCGCACAATGGCGAGTCCCGGCCGCGGCGGCCACAGCGCAGCCATGCGCGCGGCCGACACGGTGTTTACCTGCAGAGAAGCGGCGGCGGAGCTGTTTCACGTTCCGGAGCCGGAGCGCGTCGTGTTCACCATGAACGCGACGCATGCGCTCAATATCGCGATCCACTCGCTCGTATCGCCCGGTGATCCGGTCGTGATCTCCGGCTACGAGCACAACTCCGTCACGCGCCCGCTCCATGCGCTGGGTGCGCAGGTGCGCGTGGCGGAGAGCTCGCTCTTCGAGCCGGAGGCGGCGGTCAGCGCTTTCCGCCGCGCGCTGCCGGGCGCGAAGGCGGTCGTGTGTACGATGGTGTCGAACGTGTTCGGCTATCTGCTGCCCGTGCGGGAGATCGCGGAACTTTGCGCCGCTGCAGGCGTCCCATTGATCGTGGATGCCTCGCAGGCGGCCGGCTGTGTCGCGTTCGACGCGGCGGCGCTCGGTGCGGCGTTTGTGGCCATGCCGGGGCATAAGGGCCTGCTCGGCCCGCAGGGCACGGGCATCCTGCTGTGCTTTGCGCAGCCAAAGCCCCTGCTGTGCGGCGGCACCGGCTCGCAAAGTGTGCTGCAGGATATGCCTGAGGAACTGCCCGACCGGCTCGAGGCCGGAACGCACAACGTCCCCGGCATTGCGGGCCTGCTCGCCGGGATCCGGTATTTGTCGGCGCAGGGCGTCGAAAATATCGAGCGGCGGGAGCGGCGGCTCGCGCAGCGCCTGACGGCGCAGCTGCGCGCGGAGCCGCGGCTGGAGGTCTTCGCATCGTCGGATCCGGCGTGTCAGACGGCAGTGCTGTCCGTCCGCTGCCGGGATATGGACAGCGAGCTGCTGGCGCAGAAGCTCGCGCGCTACGGTATTGCCGTGCGTGCGGGGCTGCACTGCGCGCCGGTCGCGCACCGCACGGCCGGAACGCTCGAGACCGGCACCGTGCGCCTGAGCCTGTCACCCTTTAACACGGATGCGGAGATCGCGCGCACGGCGCGCGTGTTTCATGAGATCCTGCGTACAGGCTGACGCAGATTTTTGTATTGAAATCCGCCGGGTTGTAGGGTATAATATTATAATTCATAAGATTGGCGTTTTGCGCCTGCAAAACGGAAACCAACAGCCGAGGATATGCTTATGGCACAACTTGCAGCCTTCTGGGCAAAACTGACGATGCTGGTATCCACGATCCGGTTTTCGGACATCGTGGATATCCTGATCGTCGCTTATCTGATTTACAATGTCATCATGCTCATCCGCAAGACGAATTCGTATCGTCTGGCGCAGGGGGTTCTGCTGATCCTGATCGCGCTGTGGCTGTCGGGTGTGCTGAAGCTGACGATGTTCAACCGTATCCTGCAAAAAACGGTCGAGCTCGGTCTGATTGCGCTGGTCATCATCTTTCAGCCGGAGCTGCGCCGTCTGCTCGAGCGCATGGGCAGCAAGGCACTACCGAGCTTCGGGGCAAAACCGCTTGAGACGCTGGGCATGGACAATGTCATTTCGCAGACCATCGCTGCCTGCACGCAGCTGTCGACGACCAAGACCGGTGCGCTCATTGTCTTTGAGCGCAGCGTGACGCTCGATGAGCAGATGCGCAGCGGCACCACGATCAATTCGGACGTGACGGCGGAACTGCTCAAGAACATTTTCTATCCCAAGGCTCCGCTGCATGACGGCGCGGTCGTGATCCGGGACGGCCGCATCGCGGCGGCCGGCTGCGTCCTGCCGCTGACGAACAACACGAACCTCAGCCCGGATCTCGGCACGCGCCACCGCGCGGGCATCGGCATGAGCGAGCACTCGGACGCCGTGATCGTGATCGTATCCGAGGAGACCGGCGGTATTTCCATCGCCGTGGACGGTATGCTCAAGCGCCGCCTGTCCCCAGACACGTTTGAGGCGATCCTCCGCAGCGAACTGGTGCCGGCGGAAGAGCAGCAGCGCAGACGCTGGGACACCTTTGTCGATTTCGTGAAGAAACTCAATCCGCTTCGTCGGGAGAAACAACATGACAAAAAAGACGACGATCAACAAAATAGTCAGCAGTAAGGCTTTCTGGATCATCATTTCGCTGCTGGCCTCGTTCCTGCTGTGGACGTATATCATGTCCACGGAGGAGACGACGATCGAGATGACGTTTTCCAATGTCAAGGTCGTGTATCAGGGCGCGGATGATCTGCGTGCTGCGCGCGGTCTGATCGTAACGGATGCCGATGCCGAAACGGTCTCCGTGCGCCTCAAGGGCACAAGGCGCGTGCTCGGCAACCTCAGCTCAGCGGACCTGTCGGCGGTCATCGATGTGTCCGGCATCTCGCAGGCACGTGAGATGCAGGTGAGCTATTCGCTGCAGTACCCGACCAATGTCGATAAGAGCAGCATCACCGTTCTGAGCAAATCGCCGGAGACGATCAGCTTTTCCGTCGTGCAGGAGGCCAGCAAGACGCTCGAGGTCAAGGGCGTGTTCACCGGCAGCGTCAAAGACGGCTACACGGCCGAGCCGATCCAGGTGGAGCCCTCGTCTATCACGCTCTATGGTCCGCAGGAGGAGCTCGATGCGGTGGACAGCATCTGCGTCTATGTCACGCGCACGGATCTGGACAAGTCTATTGAGCCGACCAACTGCCCGTATGTCCTGCTGGATAAGGACGGCAATAAGCTCAAGCCCAAGGAGATCTCCGGCAACTATGACACGGTCAGCGTGTCAATGCCGGTGCTGATGAACAAGGACCTGCCGCTGACGGTTTCGCTGGTCGGCGGTGCCGGGGCGACGGAGGACAACTGCGTTGTTGAAGTCGAGCCGAAGAGCATCCAGGTCGCCGGCGACACGACGGTGCTGCAAAAGCTCAACCAGCTCGTCGTCACTACGGTCGATTTGTCGAACTTTGCGACATCGTATGAGGCGACGGTCACGATCCCCTTGGGAAATGACCTGAAAAACCTCAGCGGCGTCACGGAGGCGACGGTCCGCATCTCCGTCCGCGGACTGGAGACGGCAAAGGTCACGGCGACGAATATCACAACGACCGGTACGAACCGGCGCGTGGAGATCATGACGACGTCGTTGGATGTGACCGTGCGCGCACCGGCGGATACGATTTCACAGATCACGGCGGACAATGTGCGCGTGGTCGTTGACCTGACAAATTATAGGGCCACGAGCGGTACGGTCGCCGTGCCGGCCAAGGTCTATGTGGACGGCTTCTCCAACGCCGGTGCGATCGGGGAGTACGTCGTGAATGTGCATTTTACGGGAGGGTGATACCATGACGCAGGATGCTGTGGTGACCAAGCTGATCAGCCGCCATGTGGCGGAGGTGGAAGTTGAGCGCGGCACGGCCTGCGGCGGCACGTGTGAGTCGTGCGAGGCGTGCGTGTTCCAGAACCGCATCCGTGCAGAGGCGGTCAATAAGGTCTCGGCGCTGCCGGGGCAGAAGGTCGTCATTGAGAGCAAGACGTCGGACGTGCTCGGCGCGGCGGCGCTGCTGTATCTGGTGCCGTTTGTGCTGCTGTTTCTGGGCTATGCCATCGGCAATGCGCTCGGCTGGGCCGAGGGCGGCTGTGTCTTGATCGGTTTTGGCTTCTTTGCGCTTGGCGTGGCGTTTAATGTCGTTTACCAGCGCAAGAAGAAAGCCAGCCCCATTACTTTTGAGATCATTCAGATCCGGGAATCCTAAGATAAGAAGGGTACAGCCAATGATAAGAAGCATGACCGGCTACGGCGGCGCAAAGGGCGTCGTCGAGGGCCTGAATGTCACGGTGGAGCTCAAGAGCGTCAATAACCGCTATCTGGACATCGCCGTGCGCATGCCGCGCAACTTCCTCTTCGCGGAGGACGCGGTCAAATCTACCATCCAGCAGTGTGTCAGCCGCGGCAAGCTGGACGTGTTCGTCACGATCGATTCCTCGCAGGCGGTCGATACTGTCCTGCGTGTGAACGAGCCGCTGCTGCGCGCTTACATCGACACGCTCAACACGCTCGCCGTGCGTTATGACCTGAAAAATGACATGTCGCTCATGTCGCTCATGCGCTTTCCGGACATCCTGTCCGTGGAGAAGGCGGAGGCGGATCAGGACAAGATCCGCGCCGGCCTGATCGCGCTGACGCAGCAGGCGCTCGCTGACTATGACCAGATGCGTGAGCGCGAGGGTGCGAAGCTCCGCACCGACGTGGAGGAAAAGCTCGCGCGCATCGAGTCACTGGTGACGAGCGTGGAGACGGCCGCCCCCGAGACGGCCGCAGCCTATGAGGCGCGCCTGCGCCAGAAGCTCGAGACGGTGCTCGCCGCGACCGATATTGACGAGTCGCGCATCATTGCCGAGGCTGCGATCTACGCCGACCACGTTGCCGTCGATGAGGAGACGGTGCGTCTGCGCAGCCATATTGCGCAACTGCGCCAGATGCTCGAGAGCGGATCCCCGGTCGGCCGCAAGGCGGACTTCCTCATTCAGGAGTTCAACCGCGAGGCGAACACCATCGGCTCCAAGTGCCAGAATGCGGACATTGCGAAGGTGGTCGTCGACCTCAAGTCCGAGATCGAGAAGATCCGCGAGCAGATCCAGAACATCGAGTAAGGAGCAGTGGACTTGAAACTCATCAACATCGGATACGGAAACTATGTCTCCGCGGAGCGGCTGCTGGCTGTCGTCAGTCCGGATTCCGCTCCCATCAAGCGCATCGTACAGGACAGCCGCGAGATCGGCATGCTCATTGATGCGACCTACGGCCGAAAGACACAGGCCGTCCTCATTATGGACACCGGCCATGCCGTGCTCTCGGCGCTGCCGCCGGATGCGGTGCAGGGCCGTGTAGAGGCCACAGATCTGGAAACCGGAGGAGACGCAACATGAACCATCAGACAGGAAAACTGATTCTGATTTCCGGGCCGTCCGGCACCGGAAAGAGCACCGTCATCGCCCGGCTAATGCGCCTGCGGGATGACGTGTGCTTTTCCGTCTCGGCAACGACGCGCGCCCCGCGCCCCGGCGAAGTGGACGGCAAGGACTATTTTTTCGTCACGCGCACGGCGTTTGATGCCATGGTCGCGGCGGACGAGCTGCTGGAGCACGCCGAATATGTCGGCAACTGCTACGGTACGCCGAAGAGCTATGTGGAGCGGCGCTGCGCCGAGGGCATGCATGTCCTGCTGGATATTGACGTGCAGGGCGTGCACCAGATCTCCGAGAACCGGCCGGACGCGATCCGCGTATTCATGATGCCGCCGTCTCTTGCGGAGCTGGAGCGCCGGCTGCGCGGCCGGCACACGGACGACGAGCAGAAGATCTGCGAGCGGCTGGCGCAGGCGCGCCGCGAGTGTGCGCTGGCGTATACATATGATTACATCGTTATCAATGACGATCCCGACGTCGCGGCAAAGGAGCTCGACGCCATCATCACGGCAGAGTGCTGCCGCTATCCCGATCGGAAAAACTATTTTACAGAGGTGCTTGAAAAATGATGCTTTATCCTCCCATGAGCGAGCTGGCCGCCAAGGCCGGCAGCCGTTATCTGCTGGTGAACCTGGTGGCGCCCCGCGCCCGTCAGATCGCCGCCGAGGCCGAAGCCTTTCAGGAAGACCTGCCGGAAAAGCCCGTGACCATGGCCATCGATGAGGTGTATGACGGCCGCCTTCAGGTCGTGCACAAGGAATAAGCGCTTTCAGGCGGGCAGTACCCGCCTGATTTTTTCGGAGAGGGGGGCGCGCAGATGCTGCAGATCCCGGTCGCAAAGGTCGCCGTTCTGGCTGCAACGTTTGCGTTCGACCGACCGTATACGTATAAGATCCCGCAGCCGCTGGCGGATACGCTTCGCCCCGGCTGCCGCGTTATGGTGCCGTTTTCGCGCGGGAACCGCCCGTGTGAGGGTATGGTGCTTGCGCTGGACAAGGCGGAGGATGACCCGAAGCTCAAGCCCATCACGCGCCAGCTCGACCCCGAGCCCATCCTCTCACCGGAACTGATCCGTCTGGCCGTCTGGATGCATGACCGCTTTTTCTGCACGATCTATGATGCACTGCACGCGATCCTGCCCGCCGGTGTCTGGTACCGGGTCAGCACAGTCTACTGTACAGCGCCGGAACTGGATACGGCTGCGGCGCTGGCGCAGTGCGGCAGATCCAAACAGCGGCGTCTGGCGCTGGAGACCGTGCTGGAACACGGCGGCCGCTGCCCGCTGGACGAGCTGCAGGCGGCATTTGGCGATAGAGACCCGTCAAGTGCCCTGCATTGGCTCGTGCAGCAGAAATTTCTGACCGTGGAAGGCACCGAAACGCGTGTCATGCGCGACAAGCAGCTGGAGTATGCAAGTCTTGCCGTCCCGCTGGAGGAGGCGCAGGAGGAGATCCGCCGCCGCAGACGCGCGAAGCATCAGGTCGCCATTCTGGAGCTGCTGTGCACGATCGGCCGCGCGTCGGCCAGTGAAGTGTGCCAGTTTACCGGTGCACCGAGAAGTACCATGAAAACACTCGTGCAGCAGGGCGTCGTGCGTATTGACACCGAGCCCTATTTTCGCCGCCCCGTACACTACACCGGGCAGCCGCAGCCGATCCCGGCGCTGACGCCGGCGCAGGATCACGTGTTTTCCGGCCTGAAGGCGCTGCTGCGCGCGCCGGATGCACAGGCGGCACTGCTCTTCGGCGTGACCGGCAGTGGCAAGACGCTTGTCTACCTGCACCTGATCGCGCAGGCGCTTGCGGCAGGGCAGGGGGCGATCCTGCTTGTGCCGGAGATCTCGCTGACGCCGCAGATGATCGAGGCGTTTTCCGCCTATTTCGGTGACACGGTCGCCGTTTTGCACAGCGGCCTGCCGCTCTCGGAGCGCTACGACGAGTGGAAACGCATCCGCGCGGGTCTCGCGCGCGTCGTTGTCGGCACGCGCAGCGCGGTTTTCGCACCCGTGCAGGATCTCGGCCTGCTCATCATCGACGAGGAGCAGGAGGACACCTATAAGTCCGAGAGCACGCCGCGCTACCACGCGCGCGATGTGGCAAAGTTCCGCTGCACCCAGCACCGCGCACTGCTGCTGCTCGGCTCTGCGACGCCGGACGTCGTCAGCCGTTATTATGCCGAGACCGGCCGCTATCATTACTTCACACTGCCGGACCGGTTCAACGCCCGCAAACTGCCGGATGTTATCATCGCCGACATGAAGCAGGAACTGCGCAATGGCAATGCCGGCTCCATCAGCTCCGTGCTCTACGGCGAGCTGGAGGAAAATCTGCGCCGCGGCGAGCAGAGCATTCTGTTTCTCAACCGGCGCGGTGCAAGCAAGATCGTCACCTGTGCCGAGTGCGGCGCGACCTATTCGTGCCCGAACTGCAGCGTCAGCCTGACGTATCATCAGGGCAATCAGATGCTCATCTGCCACCACTGCGGCTACCGGCGGCGTGTCGATCCCCAGTGCCCGGTCTGCGGCGGGGAGCTGCGCTTTCTCGGCGACGGGACGGAGCGCATCGAGGCAGATCTGCACGCGCTGTTTCCCGGTGTAGAGACGCTGCGCATGGACGCCGATGCCATCGCCATGGCTGGCACGCATGAGGCGCTGCTGCAGCGCTTTGCGCGCGAGCGCATCCCTATTATGATCGGCACGCAGATGATCACGAAAGGGCTGAATTTTGAAAACGTTACGCTCGTCGGTGTGCTCAACGCCGACCAGAGCCTGTATGTCGGTGATTACCGCGCCAGTGAGCGCACGTTTTCGCTCATTACGCAGGTCATCGGCCGCAGCGGGCGCGGCGATGTGCCCGGCCGGGCCGTTATCCAGACGTTTACGCCCGCAAACGAGACCATCCAGCAGGCGGCGCGGCAGGATTACGACGCGTTTTACCGCTCGGAGATCCGGCTGCGAAAGCTCAACGGCACGCCGCCGTTCAGCGAGGTGCTGGCCGTCACGGTCTCCGGCGCGCAGGAGAATGCAGTCGTGCGCTGCTGCGCCTATATCCGCGATTATTTCCGCCAGACGGCCGGCGAGCGCGCGGAGGTGCTCGGCCCGGCACCGCTGCCGGTTGTGCGCATGAACAACCGTTATCGCTACCGCGTCACGCTTTACTGCAATCAGAGCAAGGCGGTGCGCCGCGCGGCGGCGAGCATCGTCATGTACTGCAACACAGAAAAATCATTCCGCGATGTCACCGTTTTTGCCGATGACAATCCGCTGGATTAGAGGAGAGATACACTATGGCTACAAGAATGATTCTCAAAAACGGTGACCCCCAGCTGCGCAAGCACTGCCACGAGGTCAAGGATTTTAATCCCCGGCTGCACATGCTGCTCGACGATATGCGTCAGACGCTGGCGGAGTCCAACGGTGTCGGCCTCGCCGCGCCGCAGGTCGGTGTGCTGCGCCGCGCTGTCATCGTGCTCGAGACGAACGTCCCGGACGACGAAGAGGAGTATATGATCGAGCTCATCAACCCCGTCATCGTGGAGACGGCCGGGGAGCAGACCGGCGCCGAGGGCTGCCTGAGTATCCCGAATGAGTTCGGTGTCGTCACGCGCCCGGACTACGTGAAGGTCCGCGCGCAGGATCGCCACGGCGAATGGTTCGAGGTCGAGGGCCGCGGCCTGACGGCGCGCGCCTTCTGCCACGAGATCGACCATCTCGACGGTGTTCTGTTCATCGACAAGGCCATCCGGATGCTCTCTCCCGAGGAGCTCGAGCAGCAGGCGAAGGGGTGAGGCGCATGCGCATCGTGTTTATGGGCACGCCGGATTTTGCGGCCGTGTCCCTGCAGCGCCTGCTCGACGAGCGGTTTGACGTGGTCGGCGTATTCACGCAGCCGGACAAGCCGAAAAACCGCGGTATGAAGCTCCAGCCGAGCCCGGTCAAGGAGATCGCACTTACGGCGGGGCTCCCGGTGTTTCAGCCGGCAAAGATGCGCGACGGCACGGCGCTGGCAGATCTCCAAAGCCTGCAGCCGGATATTCTCGTCGTTGTGGCCTATGGCCGCATTCTGCCGGATGATCTGCTCGCAGCGGCGCCCTATG